>Ga0207705_10000672_pt1 | contig 28444 bp, 29 predicted proteins | sample KBSC13metaG_FD_184314 | JGI IMG/M metagenome (GOLD analysis project Ga0207705, IMG submission 184314) | Corn rhizosphere microbial communities from Kellogg Biological Station, Michigan, USA - KBS C1-3 metaG (SPAdes) (version 2) | ecosystem: Host-associated > Plants > Roots > Rhizosphere > Soil ... | reverse complement strand
CCGCCAGGCCTTCCGCCGCTTCGGCTTCGTGCAAAGCTCGGTCGTCACGCGCTGGCCGGAAATCGTCGGCGAGCGCCACGCGCAAGTGTGCATGCCGGAATCGATCCGCTTCCCGCCCGGAGAGAAAAGCGACGGCATCCTCCAGCTCGTCGTGCTGCCGGCCCACGCGCCGCTGATCCAGCACGTGATCCCCGAGATCATGGAGCGGGTGAACCGCTTCTTCGGCTACAAGGCGGTGGCGCGGGTGAAGATGCGGCAAGGCGCGGTTAAGCCGCCGCATGCTGTTCAGCCGCCGAAAGCGCCGCCTTCGCTCAGGCCGATCCCGATGGAACTGGGAGACAGCTTGCGCGATATCGGCGACCCGGAGCTGCGCACGGTGCTCGAATCCCTCGCGCGCAGCCTGGGCAATGGGCAGGAGGAAGAACAGGGATGAAGAAGTTCGTATTGGCCGCCATTTTGCTCGCCGCAGCGCCGCTGGCGATAGCCGCCGCCGCCGGGCACAACTGGCTCGCCACCGCCGTGGTCACACCGGGCGGCCACCGCCTCGGCAATCCCGCCGCGCGCACGAAGCTGATCGAGTTCGTCAGCTACACCTGCCCCCATTGCGGCCATTTCTTCAAGGAAGCCGACGGGGCGATCAAGCTCGCCTACATCCAGCCGGGCAAAGTCTCGGTCGAGGTCCGCCACGTGATCCGCGATCCGATCGATTACACCGCGGTGGTGCTCGCCGAATGCGGCGATCCGCGCAAGTTCTTCGGCAATCACGACATGTTCTTCGCCCGGCAGGACGCCTGGCTCGACAAGCTCCAGGGCGCCAGCAAGGCCCAGCAGGACCGCTGGTACAGCGGCCCGATCCCGCAACGCCTGCGAGCCATCGCCGCCGACGCCGGGTTTTACGACATGATGGAGAGCCGCGGCTATTCGCGTGTCCAGGTCACTGCCTGCCTCAACGACACGAAGAAGATCGATGCGCTGCTCAAGCAATCGCAGAGCGACGGCAAGCAATTCGGCGTCAACAGCACGCCGAGCTTCGCGATCAACGGCAAAGTGCTCGACATCCATTCGTGGGAAGAGCTGCAGAAGCTTCTCCCGCCCGCGAAGTAACAAGCCTGTGCAAAAGGACGTGCGCCGCGGTTAACGCGATTTGACCGGGGCGCGCGCTCCGCTAGCCTCCCCTCTCCACTCGCCGGGAAGACGATCATGACCGCGTTCCGCCGCTTTGCTTTCACCGTGCTTGCCTCTTCCGCCGCGCTCGCGCTGGCGTCGTGCGGCTCCAAGGACAATGCCGCGAGCGGCGTCGCCAAGGCTGCGCCGGTCGCCGCGGTCGCCGCGCCGGCGGGGCAGATGTGGTCGGACGTCGTTTCCGCCACCCCCGACGGCGGCATGCGCATGGGCAACCCGAATGCGCCGATCAAGGTGATCGAATACGGCGCGCTATCCTGCCCGCACTGCGCCAAGCTGGCCAACGACGGCGACAAGACCCTGGTCGACAAGTACGTCAACAGCGGGCGCGTGAGCTACGAGTTCCGCAGCTATATCATCCACGGCTCGATCGACGTGGTGCTGACGATGCTGGTGCAGTGTGCCGACAAGAGCGCGTTCTTCCCGCTGGTCCAGCAGATCTATGCCACGCAGGACCAGTGGATCGCCGTCGCCGAAAAGGCTGGCGCGCAGGCCCAGGCGGCCGGCAATCTGCCGCCGGCGCAGCGCTTCGCGGGGCTGGCGGATGCTTACGGCCTGACCGACTGGTTCGCCGCGCGCGGCCTGTCCAAGGACCAGGCTCACGCCTGCCTCGCCAAGCCCGACCAGGCGCAGGCGATCGCGGCGCGGACGCAAAAGTGGTACCAGGACCAGGGCATCGATTCCACGCCGACCCTGTTCATCAACGGCAGCAAGCTCGAAGTCCCTGCCGGCAGGGAACCGTGGGACGCGCTCAACGCCGCGCTGCAGACCGCCGGCGCCAGGTAGGGCCGGAACGGGGGGCCGGCGACAATGCTCTTCCGCAAGCTCCGGCTGTCGGGCTTCAAGAGCTTCGTCGAACCGGCCGAACTCCGCATCGAACCGGGGCTGACCGGGGTCGTGGGCCCTAACGGCTGCGGCAAGTCCAACCTTCTCGAAGCAATCCGCTGGGTGATGGGCGAAAACTCGCCCAAGTCCTTGCGTTCGGGCGGGATGGACGACGTGATCTTCGCCGGCACGGCCCAGCGCCCGCCGCGCGACTTCGCCGAAGTCGTGCTCGACGCGGTCGAGGACGACGGCGAGGAACTGCAGGTCACTCGCCGGATCGAGCGCGGCGCAGGCAGCGCCTATCGCGTCAACGGCCGCGACGTGCGCGCCAAGGACGTGGCGCTGGTGTTCGCAGACGCGGCGACCGGCGCACATTCCCCCGCCCTCGTCAGCCAGGGCAGGATCGCCGCGGTGATCGCCGCCAAGCCGGCCGAGCGGCGGATGATGCTGGAAGAGGCGGCGGGCATCGCCGGTCTCCACGTCCGCCGGCGCGACGCCGAAGGCAAGCTCAAGCAGACCGAAGCCAACCTCGCCCGGCTGGAAGACCTGATGGCCGGGCTTGACGCGCAGATCGCCACGCTGCGGCGCCAGGCCAAGCAGGCCGAGCGCTATACCGCCTTGTCCGAGCAAATCCGCGTCGCCGAGGCGCGGCTGCTGTTCGCCCGCTGGCGCGATGCGGCCGCCGCAGCCGATGCCGCACGCGAGCAGGCCAAGGGTGCCGACGCGCGCGTCGAAACGGCCAAGCAGGCGGCCGACGCGGCGCAGAAGGCGCAAGCCGCGCTGGCCGAAAAACTGGCCGAAGCGCGAGACGAGCTGGCCGACCGGCGTGACGATGCCAGCGCGCACGGCCACCGGATGGCGGCGCTGAGCCATCAGCTCGAAGCGGCCGAGCAGCGGCTGGCCGACCTCGACCGGCAGAAGGAGCGACTGGAGGCCGATCGCGGCGATGCCGATCGGATGACCGCGGACGCAGCGGACGCGCTCAAGCGCCTGCAGGGGGACGTCGAGGCCGGCGAAAAAGCCCTTTCCGCCGAGGAAGCGCGGCGCCCCGAATTCACGGCGCGAGCCGAGAATATGGAGCGCGCCGGCCGCGCCGCCGAGCTGGTCCTGGCCAAGGCGACCGCCGACCAGGCCGGAGTGGAAGCCGAGTGGCGCGTCGCCGAAGCCGAACTCGCGCAAGCCCGCACGCGGCTCGACCGCGCGCTCGGCGAGATGCGCCGGCAGGACGAAGCGCGTCAGGCGCTGACCCAGCAGGGCGACCTCGAAAGTGAACTCGCCCGCGCGCAGAATGCCGCAACCGAAGCGGCCACCCTGCTAACCCGCAAGCGCGCCGATCTCGAAGCGATGCAGGCGCGCAGGGAAACGCTCGCCGAAGCGCGCGACGAAGCCGCCAGCGCGCTGGCGGCGGCGCGCGCCGAACTGGCCGGGGTCGAGCGGGAATACGGCGCCCTCGCCCGCGATCGCGAGGCGCGCGCCAAGCAGGCAGCCAACAAGCACGGCCTGCCCGCCGCGCTCGACAAGGTGACCGCTAAGCGGGGGTACGAACGAGCGCTTGCGGCGGTACTGGGGCGCGATGCCAAGGCGCCGCTGGGGGTGCCCGAGCAGGGCAGCGAAGGACGCTTCTGGACCGGCTCCGAGGCTCCGGCGAAAGTGGCCGGCAGCCTGGCCGATCACGTGCCACACTGCCCGCCCGAGCTGGCCGCGAGGCTGGCGTTGGTCCACGTCGCCGAGACGGATGACGGGCGCGCGCTGAAGCCGGGCGAATGGCTGGTCACGCTGGCCGGCGCGCTGCGGCGATGGGACGGCTTCGTCGCCCGCGGCGAAGGGGCGGCGGAAGCGGCGCGGCTCGAGGCGGAGAACCGTTTCGCCGAGCTGGAGACGGAACTCCCGGCGCTGCGCGAAGCCTCGATGCGCGCGGACGCGGCGCATTCCTCGGCGAGCGAGGCGCTCTCCGCTTTGCAGCGCCAACTGGTCGGCGCCGAGCGAGACGTGGCGCACGCCTCTGAAGCCGAGCGCCAAGCTTTGCGCGCGGTCGATCAGGCCGAAGCGGCGCGCGAACGGCTGGCGGCGCGGATCGAACAGCTCGATGTCGCGGCGAAGGACCTCTCCGAACAGCGCGCGCTGGCCGAAGCCGAGGTCAAGGCGGCGCAAGACAAGCGCGCCGCGTTGCCCGATCCGGAAAGCGGACGCGCGACGCTGGGTGCCGCGCAGGCCCGGCACGAAGCCGCGCGGTCGGCATTGCAGGCGGCGCTGGCGGAGCTGGCGGCGCACGATCAGGCCCTCGCCGTCGCCCGCGAGCGTGCCTCGGCGCAACGGGCCGACATCCGCGGATGGGAAGCGCGCGCGGGAGACGCCGCGCGGCGCTTGGCCGACATGGAGCGCCGCTTCGAGGAAATCGCCGAGGAACGCGCTGTCATCGCGGCCAAGCCCGAGGGCCTTTTGCGCGAGATCGAGCAAGGCGATGCTGTGCGCGCGCGGCTCGGCGAGGAGTTGGCGGCCGCCGAGGCGGCGGTGAACGAGATCGCCGAGCAGATGCGCTCCGCCGAAGCGACGCTGGCCGATGCCGCCGAAGCGCTCTCCACGGCGCGTGAGCATCGCGCCGGCGCCGCTGCCCGCGCGGAGAACGAAGAACAGCGCCGCGAGGAAATGGCGCGCATCTCTGGCGAGCGCTTCCAGTGCCCGCCGCCGCTGCTCGGCGGCCGCTTCGCCTTCGAGGACGCGAAGGTCCAGGACTCCCACGCCGAGAGCGAGGAGATGGATCGCCTCGTCGCCAGCCGCGAGCGCATCGGGCCGGTCAACCTCGTCGCCGCCGAGGAGCTCGCCAAGCTCGAGGCCGAGCACGGCTCCAGCGCGGCCGAGCAAGCCGAGCTGGCCGAAGCGGTCAACCGCCTGCGCGGCTCGATCGGCAGCCTCAACCGCGAGGGGCGGGAACGCCTCAAGGCCGCGTTCGACGAGGTCGACCAGCACTTCCGCCGCCTGTTCACCCGCCTGTTCGAAGGCGGCCAGGCGCACCTCGCGCTCGTCGATTCCGACGATCCACTCGAAGCCGGTCTGGAAATCTTCGCCCAGCCCCCGGGCAAGCGGCTGCAATCGTTGACCCTGCTCTCCGGCGGCGAGCAGGCGCTGACGGCGGTCGCGCTGATCTTCGCGCTGTTCCTCACCAACCCCGCGCCGATCTGCGTCCTCGACGAGGTGGACGCGCCATTGGACGACGCCAACATCGACCGCTTCTGCGACCTCCTCGACGCGATGGTCGCCGAAACCCAGACCCGCTACCTGATCGTCACCCACAACGCGGTGACGATGAGCCGCATGCACCGCCTGTTCGGCGTGACGATGGTCGAGAAAGGCGTGAGCCGGCTGGTCAGCGTGGACCTGGGTGCGGCGGAGGAGCTGCTGGCGGCGGAGTGAGGACGGCGGTGGAGAGGCAGCCTTAAAAGCCGCTGCAAAAGATCGGGTAACGTGTGGCTCTTGCAGTCTCACAAACACCCGCGGGACACCTGATGACACTGAACCTCGTCCGTCGGCCCGCTGGCGTTGATTGTGCGTCGATCATCGCCGATTTGCCTGAATGGTTCGGCATTCCAGAGGCGAGTGCCGCGTACGTTGAAAGGGCCGAACTCGATCACGCCTGGGTTGCGGAACTGGACGGCAAGGCAATCGGCCTGATGGTCCTGTCAGACCCCGGTTTCGCCGCCATCGACATTCATTTCCTGGCCGTCCGGCGCCAGGCTCATCGACAAGGGATTGGAACGGCGCTGGTCGGCAAGGCTCTTTCCGAAGCCCGTACGCTCAAGCGGCCCTATCTGACCGTCAAGACCCTCGGGCCCTCACGCGTTTCCGAACCGTACGATCGAACCAAGGCGTTCTATCATGCAGTGGGTTTCGAACCGCTCGAAGAGTTCACCACCGTCTGGGGGCCGATTCCCTGTCTCCTGATGATCATGGCCGTACCGCCGTAAGTCCGCTTTGAGTGACAGGCCGACGCCGGCCGCCTCACTCAGCCAAAATCATCGCCGCCACTTCCTCGACACTCCCGAGAACGAGCAGCGGCGAGTTGCCGACGATGCCGATGTTGGTCTGACCGTTCTCGGCGGACCTCAGCCAGGCGATGTTCGACGCGACGACGAGGTAGTTGCCGTTGCGGGACTTTAATGACACGAATTTCAAGGGATGCGCCTCCTGGCCTCACGGGCCTAGCGGGCGCGGCTCTTTTTTCGATTAACGCGGCACGGCAAACCAGATCGTGTGCCGCGGGCCTTTGCCGTTGCCGCGTGCGCGGACGCCGACTTCATCGACCGCGAAGCCCGCCTGGCGCAGGCGGTTGGCGAACTTCGCGTCCTTGGCCGCCGACCAGACCGCGAGCACGCCGCCGGGTCTGAGCGCGGCCTTCGCGGCGGCGAGACCCTTGGCGGTGTAGAGGCGGCCGTTGTCGGCGCGCACCAGCCCGTCGGGGCCATTGTCCACGTCGAGCAGGATCGCATCGTAAGCCGCGCGGCCTTGCCCGATCACCTCGGCGACATCCGCCAAGGCAACGGTAACCCGCGGATCGTCGAGGCAGCCCGCGGTCAACGCCGCCATTGGCCCGCGCGCCCAGTCGACGATCTCGGGGACAAGCTCCGCGACGGTCACCTTCGCGTTCTGTCCCATCACGCCAAGCGCCGCGCGCAACGTGAAGCCCATGCCGTAACCGCCGATCAGCAGGTGCGGCGCCGTGCAATCGCCGAGCCGCTCCACCGCCATTGTCGCCAGCGCCTCCTCGGAGCCGCTCATCCGGCTGTTCATAAGCTCGTTGCGGTCGAGCACGATCATGAAGTCGCCGCCCCGGCGCATCAGCCGCAGCTCTTCGCCGCCGGGCGCTCTCGCCGTCGCTAGCAATTCGAGAGGTGTCATCAGGCAGGAACGGCGAGCGGCCCGGCGATGTCCGCGGATCGCACACGCGGCGCCTCGTCCGCATCCGCCCATTCGCGGCGCCGCCCGACCCACGGGTTGAGAAACAGGAACGGCAGCTTCAGGAACAGCAGCTCGGAATGAACGAAACCGTCGACCGCGCGCTCCCACCATTTCGGGTCGCGCTTGCCGTTCTTCCGCAGCCATCCCTCGTAAGGCGCCCAATGGCTCGGCTCGTCCTTCCGGATGATGCCGAAGATGCGCAGCAGCACCGGATCGCGGCGCACGAAGCGGTTGCGCAGCAGGATCTCGACCTGGCGATAGCCGCGCTGCTCGGTCAGCGCGATGATCCTACACAGCCGCTCGAACAACCGGTCCCTGTCGATCACTGCCTGAGTATCGAGATTGTCGATCCGCGAGCCAAACATGATCTCGACGAAGCGGTCGATGTGGCCGAACGTTCGGTCCACCGCCAGTGGCATCACGCCGCGCCGTTCGAACCAGCGGCGGAACATCACGTAGTGCTTGCGCTCGTCGGCCCGGTGGCGCTCGATCGCCGCAATCAGCGCGGCATCGCCTGGCGAGCGCGCGCGGACGGCTTCGAGCACGCGGTCGATCGCCGTGTAGCCGCGGTGTTCGTTATAGATGTAAATCGACCCAAGCACGTCGAGGTAACGGCGGCCGAACGAGGCAAGCATGCACTTCTCCGGCGATGACGACAGTGACCCCTCGTTACCGCACAATGGCCGAACGGCCAAACGGTGCCCGGATCAGGAATCGAGCACCAGCCGCGGCCCGGTCGCGCCGGACGCGCCCATCCGGTCGTCGCGGTTGTAGAGCTGGCACTTGTGCAGGCTCAGGCAGCCGCAGCCGATGCATTCGTCGAGCTTGGCACGGGTGCGGGTGAGGAGCTTGATCTTCTCGTCGATCGCCGCGCGCATCGAATGGCTGATCTTCTGCCAGTCGCGCACGTTGGGCGTGCGGCCCGCGGGAAGCGTGGCGAGCTGTTCCTCGATTTCGGCGAGCGCGAGTCCGAGGCGCTGGGCGATGAGGATGAAGCTGACCCGCCGAATGTCGGAGCGCAGGAAGCGGCGCTGGTTGCCGCGCGTGCGGACCGAATGGATCAGTCCCTTGTCCTCGTAGAAGCGGATCGCCGAGATCGCCACGCCGGTGCGGCCGGCAAGCGTGCCGATGGGAATGACATCGTCCTTCGTGATTGCCACCACGACCCCTCCCCGATCCAAATTGGCACTTGACCTCAAGTTATCTTGAGGTTGCACGATTGGCAAGCGCGTTGATTCGACGCGCTGCGCGCAAGCGCTTAGAATGGGCCGCGTTTCTGCACGCTGGATGAACGAAGGGATCGTTATGCCCAGGGGCACGCCGGAACATGCCAATCTCGCGGTGAGCGCCATCGATACGAGCTCGAGATGGTCAGCCATCAATGACAAGCGACTGGCGCGGTACCTCGAACGCATCGGCCACGGCTGGAACGTGCGGCCGAACCTCGAGACGCTGCGATCGCTGCATCGCGCGCATGTGACGGCGATTCCGTTCGAAGCGCTCGACGCCCAGTTGGGCATCGCGGCGAGCCTGGAGCCGGACGCCATTTTCGAGAAGCTGGTTGAGCGCCGCCGCGGCGGCTGGTGCTACGAGATGAACGGGCTGTTCGGAGCGGCCCTGCAGGCAATCGGCTTCGATGTGACCCGCGTCTCATGCGGCGTGATGCGTCAGGATGGCGGCGAGGAACGGATGGGCACCCACCTGGCCTTGCTGGTCGAGTGCGAAGGCGTGTGGCTGTGCGACGTCGGCTTCGGCGGCAGCCTGCTCGAGCCGCTGCCGCTCGCGACCGGAACTCGACACGAGGCCATCTACACCCATTCGCTGGCGGAGACCGACGACGGCTACTGGCGCTTCACCGAGTTCGTGGACAAGCCTTTCGGCTACGACTTTCGCGTCGTGCCAGCCGACGAGGGACTCCTCGCAGCGAAGCGGGACTGGCAGGCGACGCACCCGGACTCGAACTTCACCCTCAACTTTGTGGCGCAGCGGCGTCACGCCGACCGACACCTCGTCCTGCGCGGCCGAGTGCTGACGGAACGCCACAGCGGCGGCGCCACGACGCGCGTGATCCGAGACGCCGACGAACTCCTCGCCACGCTCGCCGAGCAATTCGGGATCGACGAGCCTCGAATTGCGCAGGCCTGGCCGCGCATCCTCGCGCGGCATGCCGAGTTGTTCGGGCAACCCTAGGGGCGGATCTGGATCGGCGTGCCGTCCGGCACCAGGCGCCACAACTCTTCGATCTCGGTGTCTGACAGCGCGATGCAGCCATCGGTCCAATCGCCGGGCTCGCGGCCCTCGGTCAGCGAATTCGGCTGGCCGTGGATGAAGATCTCGCCGCCGGGGCTGCGGCGATAGGCGGCCGCGATCTCGCTGTCGGCCGGGCTCGGATAGGAGATGTGCAGGCTCAGGTGGTAAGCACTGCGAGGGTTGCGGTAATCGATCGTGTAGCGACCCTCCGGCGTGCGGCCGTCGCCCTCGAAGCGTTTGGCCCCGGCCGGATCGCCGCCGAGCTGCAAGCCCTGGTAAGTCCGGAACGGCCGCCCCTGACTGTAGAGCACCAGAGTCCGGTCCGACTTGTCGACCAGCACGAAATCGGCCTCGCGCGGCGCCAACTGCGGCGGCGGCGCGACATAGCCTGGGATCGGCGCCGGCGGTGGCGGGAGGAAAGCTGTCCGGGGCGACTCGGCCGCGCGTGGCGCGGCGCATCCCGCAACCCCCACCAGCAGCAGGAGACCGGCGCGCTTCACCGACCTAGTCCGCGAACGGATCGCGCACGAGGATCGTGTCGTCACGCTCCGGACTGGTCGAGACGCTGGCGACCGGGCACTCGATCAGTTCCTCGATCCGGCGGATATACTTGACCGCCTGGGCCGGCAGTTGCGCCCAGCTGCGCGCGCCGGCGGTAGATTCGCGCCAGCCGGGCATTTCCTCGTAGACCGGCTCGCACTCAGCCTGCTCGGCGGCGTTGGCCGGGAGGTAATCGAGAACCTCACCGCGCAGCTTGTAGCCGGTACAGATCTTCAGCGTCTCGAACCCGTCGAGCACGTCGAGCTTGGTCAGCGCGATGCCGGTCACCCCGCTGATCGCGCAGCTTTGCCGCACCAGCACCGCGTCGAACCAGCCGCAGCGGCGCTGGCGGCCGGTGACGGTGCCGAACTCGTGGCCGCGCTCGCCGAGGCGCTGGCCGTCGGTGTCGTCGAGCTCGGTCGGGAACGGGCCGGAGCCCACGCGGGTGGTGTAGGCCTTGACGATGCCGAGCACGAACCCCGCGGCGGCGGGCCCGAGGCCACTGCCGCTGGCGACCGTCCCGCTGACCGTGTTCGAGCTGGTGACGAACGGATAAGTCCCGTGATCGACGTCGAGCAGCACGCCCTGCGCGCCTTCGAACAGAATGCGGCTGCCGGCCTTCTTCTCCGCGTTCAGCCGCCGCCACACGGGCTGAGCAAACTGCAGGACAAACGGAGCGATCTCCCTGAGTTCTGCAAGCAGCTTCGCGCGGTCGACCGGCGGTTCGTTGAAACCGGCGCGCAAGGCGTCGTGGTGCGCGCACAGGCGATCGAGTTGCGGCTCCAGCTCGTCGAGGTGGGCCAGATCGCACACCCGGATCGCGCGACGCCCGACCTTGTCCTCGTAAGCCGGGCCGATGCCGCGCCCGGTGGTGCCGATCTTGCCCTTCCCGGCAGCGCCTTCGCGCAGCACATCGAGGTCGCGATGAAGCGGCAGGATCAGCGGGCAATTGTCGGCGATGCCGAAGTTCGCCGGGGTGACCGAGACCCCCTGACTTTCGAGCCGCTCGATCTCCGCCTTGAGCGCCCACGGGTCGAGCACGACGCCGTTGCCGATCAGCGACAAGGTCCCGGTCACGATGCCGGAGGGCAGCAGCGATAACTTGTAGGTAGTATTGCCGACAACCAGCGTGTGCCCGGCGTTATGCCCTCCCTGGAAGCGCACGACGACGTCCGCGCGGCTGGCGAGCCAGTCGACGATCTTGCCTTTGCCCTCATCGCCCCACTGGGCGCCGATCACGGTGACGTTGGCCAAGCTGAAAAGCGCCTTTTCGCAAACAAGCGGCGCGGCCCTAGGACTTGCATCGCGCCAGGGCAACCGCAGTCGACACAATCGGCGACACTTCGCTACTGGGTCGTCAAGCGGGTGGTAATATTATCGGGCGCATCGGAGGCAACGATGCGCAAGATTCTCGCCCTTTCGCTGATGCTCGCTGTCGGCACAGCCGGCGCTGTCTGCTTGACCGGAGAGGCGGTCGCTCAGGCAACCCCACAAGTGCCGGAGAAGCAAACCCTGAGCTACGGCGCCGCGGCGGCGCAGCGGGTCGAATACTGGCCCGGGGCGAGCCCCCAATCGCCGCTGGTCGCCTTCGTCCACGGCGGCGGTTGGACGCGCGGCGACATGACCATGATGGACGGGTCGGCCAAGCTCACCCACTGGCATTCGCTCGGGTATGCCGTCGCGTCGATCGATTACCGGCTCGTGCCGCAAGCCACGGTGGAAGACGAAGCCGCGGACGTCGCCGAAGCGACCGCGTTCCTGCACGGTAATGCCGCGCGCCTGGGCTTCGATGCGAGCCGCATGGTGCTGGTCGGCCATTCCGCCGGCGCGCACCTGGCGGCGCTGATCGGCACCGATCCGAAGTGGTTCAACGGCGCCGGGCTGAACATGGATGCCGTGCGCGGGGTCGTGTTGCTCGATGGCGCGGCATACGATGTCTCGCGCCAGCTCTCGATCGGCGCGCCGCTGATGCAACGCACCTACGTGCAAGCCTTCGGCAGCAATCCCGAGCGCCAGAAGCGCCTGTCACCGACCTTGCAGGCGGCCAAGCCAAACGCACCGGCGTTTCTGATCCTGCACGTCCAACGGCCCGATGGCATAACGCAGAGCGAAGCGCTGGCCGGGGCGTTGCGCGCGGCTGGCACGGCGGTGGAAATTCACGGGTTCCCCGGCACCGGGCTTGCAGGCCACGCGGCGATCAACCGGCAGATGGGCCAGGCGGACTATCCAGCCACGGCCGCGCTCGACCGCTGGCTGAGGCAAGTATTCAAGTGAGCGCATTTCTGCGCATTTGCCCTTAGTTTACTGTAATTAAACCTTAAATATTTTTTCAGGTCGGAACCGACCAAACGATGGCGCACTTCAACCGCCATGGTGAAAGAGATCGCGCTCCGGCCACAAAGCCCTCCCCTCGGCGTTGCCGATCTTCGCCGCGGCATCGTGCTGGCGGGCGCGGCCGAGCAAATGTTCTTTTTCGATGCGCCGCTGGCGCATGTCGTTGCCTACGAAGAACGGCAGCGAGGCCTGCGCCGGGAACAGGCCTACCGCCGGCAGCGGCGATTCGTCTCACCGAGCAGGCTGAACCTCGTCCCTCTACCGTCGGAGAATGGAGCATGATGCGCGCTGGTGCGAGTTTCTATGCGAAGTGCCGCGCACGCGGGCACGATCGGACCGGCCGGGTCCACGACCTGACGCCGTCAGGCTGCCTGCTCGATGCCGGGAACGGCTTTGCCGGCGCGGGCGATCTTGTTGCGCTGCGGTTCGACGGCGGCACGCGCGTGACCGGCAGGGCCACCCTCCTTCACGGCCGCATCGCGCGGATCGAGTTCGAGCGGCCTTTGCATGACGCGGTGTTCGCGCATCTTACCGGCACAACGGGATATCCCCTACCGGTCGAGCCCTCTTTCAGGCCGACGCGCGGCGCCGCGAATGGCGCCGGAAGCTTCAGCTAAAGCGGCAGGGTCTGCGTGCCGTCGAGCCGGTGCGAGCAACCGAGGGCCTGGGGATCGTCGGCATCCGACAGCGCCGCCAGTGTGCGCGAGCCCGCCGCGCGGAGCCGCCGCGCAGCGTCGCGGTCGTGGCCGAGTGGAAGGAACACCGTGTCCTGCAGCGGCCTGGCAGCCGCCGCGGCGTCGACCAGTTCCTCGGGATAAAGCGAAAAGCCCGTCGCCGGTTCATCGCCGCCGCCGATGCGGTAGGTTCCGCCGCGGCCGAGCGTGCCGCGCACACCATCGGCATAAAGCGTGAAGCCGAACCAGCTTTGGTACTCGAAGCCGTGCCGTTCGCTGGGGTCGAGCGACAGGCGCGCACGGTGGGCAACGCGCTCCGCGATCTGCTTCAGGCCATCGATGCGCGAGGTGAGCGCGCCGCTCGCATCGATGCGCGAGAGGCGCTCGATCGCCTGGTCGAACGGGCCCGCGGCATAAAGCAGCGGCAGATAGGCCTCGCCGCCCGCGTCCTTGAGCGCGCCGGCATCCTTGGCATCGAGCTCGCGGCGGACGACGGCGATCTGGCTGGCGTCGAGCGGAAATTCCGCGGCCGCCAGGGTTTCGACCACGTCGGGGAGCGTGAAGTCGACGGAGATGCCGGTACCGCCGATCGCTTCGAGCGTGGCGATTGCCAGCTCGACGATCTCGGCCGCGGCTGCGACGGTATCGCTGCCGACCAGTTCCGCGCCCACCTGCAGCGTCTCGCGCCGCGGTTCGAGCTGACCGCCGGCGATGCGTGCGACTTGCCCGGCGTAGCAGAGGCGCAAGGGGCGCGGGCGATTTGACAGCCCGGTCGCGGCAATGCGTCCGACCTGGACAGTGATGTCCGAGCGCAGCGCCAGCGTGCGCAAGCTGCTGGGATCGACGAAGCGGAACATGTTGCGTGTCGCGAAGCCATGCATCCGCTTGGCCATCGAACTTTCGAACTCGATCAGCGGTGGGCAGACGAGATCGTAGCCCCACGCATTCATCTTCTCGAGCGCGGCGCGTTCGATCCACGCGGCCGCCGCCGCCGCTTGCGGCAGGCGGTCTTCGAGCCCCTCGGGCAGCAAGTCGCGGGTCGGGTCGGTCATTCAAAGCCCCCTACCTTGTTCGTCATCCCCGCGAAAGCGGGGACCCAGGAGCGGTTGAGCGCTTCGCGCGCCGTGTCTCGCTGGGTTCCCGCTTTCGCGGGAATGACGAGCTTAGAAGAAACGTTGAAAGTCAGAACGCCAGCGCCTTGACGGTCTTCACGCCTTGCAGCTGGCAGGCCTTGTCGACCACTTCCTGCGGGATCGCCTGGTCGACGCTGAGCAGCAACACCGCTTCCCCGCCAGCTTCCCGGCGGCCGAGATGGAACGTGCCGATGTTGATGCCCGCCTCGCCGAGCAGCGAGCCGATGCGACCGATGAAGCCCGGCGCGTCCTCGTTGACGATGTAGAGCATGTGCCCGTCGAGGTCGGCCTCGATGCCGATACCGAAGATCTCGACCAGGCGCGCGTTGCCGGCGCCGAACAGCGAGCCGGCGACCGATCGGTCGCCCTGGCTGGTCGCCACCGTCACGCGCACGAGGGTGTGATAGATACCCTCGCGCTCGTTCCTGATCTCGCGCACTTCCATGCCGCGTTCCTTGGCCAGGAACGGCGCGTTGACCATGTTCACGCTCTGCGAGAAGTGCTTCATCAGGCCGCTCAGCACAGCTGCCGTGATCGGCTTCTGGTTGAGCTGTGCCGCAGCGCCTTCGACCTCGATGCTGATCTTCGGCAGGTTGCCGCGGGCAAGCTGGCCGATCAGCGAGCCGAGCCGCTCGGCCAGTGCCATGTACGGCTTCAGCTTTGGCGCTTCCTCGGCGCTGAGCGAAGGCACGTTGAGCGCGTTGGTGATCCCGCCGGTGACTAGGTAATCGCCGATCTGCTCGGCCACCTGCAGGGCGACGTTGACTTGCGCTTCGCTGGTCGAGGCGCCGAGGTGCGGGGTGCAGATGAAGTTCCTGGTGTGGAACAGCGGGTGGTCGGCCGGCGGCGGTTCGACCGCGAACACGTCGAGCGCGGCGCCGGCGATGTGGCCGGAATCGAGCCCGTCCTTCAGCGCCGCCTCGTCGATCAGCCCGCCGCGCGCGCAGTTGACGATGCGCACGCCCTTCTTGGTCTTCTGTAGGCGCTCGCGGTTGAGGATGTTGCGAGTCTCGTCGGTCAATGGCGTGTGCAGGGTGATGAAGTCCGCCCGCGTCACGAGCGTTTCGAGATCGACCTTCTCCACCCCTATCTCGACAGCGCGCTCCTCGGTCAGGAACGGATCGTAGGCGATCACCTTCATTCTGAGCCCGAGCGCGCGGCTGGCGACGATCGAACCGATATTGCCGGCGCCGATCAGGCCGAGGGTCTTGCCGGTGACTTCGACGCCCATGAAGGCGTTCTTCGGCCAAGTGCCCTTCTGGGTCTGCGCGTTGGCGTCGGGCAATTGCCGGGCGAGCGCGAACAGCAGGGCGATCGCGTGCTCGGCGGTCGTGATCGAGTTGCCGAACGGGGTGTTCATCACCACCACGCCCTTGGCGCTGGCGTAAGGGATATCGACGTTGTCGACGCCGATCCCGGCGCGGCCGATGACCTTGAGGTTGGTCGCCGCGTCGAGGATTTCCTTCGTCACCTTGGTCGCCGAGCGGATGGCGAGACCATCGTACTGGCCGATGATCGCCTTGAGTTCTTCCGGCGTCTTGCCGATGATCACGTCGACCTCGCAGCCGCTTTCCTTGAGGATGCGTTCGGCGTTGGGGTCCATCTTGTCGGAAATGAGGACTTTGGGCTTGGTCATGATAGCTCCCTCTCCCCTTCAGGGGAGAGAGCCGGGGAGAGGGGACTCGTCGCCCGGCCCTTGAATTGGTTTGGAAATGAAGAGGGACAGCCCCCTCTCCCAACCCTCTCCCCTAAAAGGGAGAGGGCTTAATGGCTCAGAGCTCGCCGTTCTTCAGGCGTTCGAAAGCCCAGTCGATCCACGGCAGCAGGCGCTTGATGTCCTCCTGCTCGACCGAGCCACCGCACCAGATGCGCAAGCTTGGCGGCGCGTCGCGGTAGCCGTTGAAGTCGTAGGCGACATCCATTTTCTCGAGCGTCGAGGCGATCTTCTTCGGCACCGCGGCCTGTTCCTCGGCGGAGAGACTCTCGTACCAGTCACCCTGGAAGACCATGCACACGCCGGTGTTGGTCCGCTTGGCCGGATCGTCGACCATGTTGCGCAACCACGAAGTCGCTTCGATCCAGTCGAACACCGTCTGGGCGTTGCGGTCGGCGCGATCGAACATCGCCTGGCGGCCGCCGATCGACTTCGCCCATTCGAGCGCGACGATGTAGTCCTCGGTCGCAAGCATCGAGGGCGTGTTGATCGTCGCGCCTTCGAAGATCGCGCGGTTGATCTTGCCGCCCTTCTTGAGGCGGAACAGCTTGGGCAGCGGCCAGGCCGGATCGTAGCTCTCGATCCGCTCGACGGCCTTGGGGCTGAGGATCAGCATGCCGTGCTGGGCTTCGGAGCCCATCACTTTCTGCCACGAATAGGTCGTGGCATCGAGCTTGGCCCAGTCCATCTCCATCGCGAACACCGCGCTCGTCGCGTCGTTGATGGCGAGGCCCGCGCGGCCCGGGGCGAGCCAGTCGGTGTTGGGAATCTTCGCGCCCGAGGTCGTGCCGTTCCAGGTGAAGACGACATCGTTGTCCTGCGGGATCGACGCGAGGTCGGGAATCTGGCCGTAATCGGCGTCGAGCGCGGTCAGGTTGGGCAGCTTGAGCTGCTTGACCGCGTCCTGAATCCAAACGTTGCCGAAGCTCTCCCAGGCCGCGACGGTGACCGGGCGGTCGGCGCCCAGCATCGTCCACATCGCGCATTCGAGCGCGCCGGTGTCCGACGCCGGCATGATGCCGACGAGGTAATCCTCCGGCACGCCGAGCAGCTCTTTGCTGAGATCGATGGCGTATTTCAGCCGGCCCTTGCCATAGGCGGAACGGTGCGAGCGACCGAGCGACTTGATGTCGATCTTGTCGAGCGACCAGCCGGGCGGCTTGGCGGTGGGACCGGAAGAAAAGAAAGGGCGCTCCGGACGGAGCTTCGGTTCATTAGACATGTAGTCTCTCCTTGCAGAGAGCACGCGCGGCGTTGGGACCGCGTGGCCCGTCGGGCGCCCTATAGAGCGCACGGGCCAAGTCAAGCGCGTTTGCGGTTGCATCTGAAACCGGAATTTGGTTAGCCCGACTGGCGGCCGCGCTCTGAAGGAAGCGGTGGAAATCTTGCATTTTCAGCCTGTTTTCAATCGTTTATCGCGCAGCATTGGCTATTCCGCCTGGTGACCATAGCGCGTATGCTGCCGCACGGGTCGCCCACCGCATTGTCCTGCAAAGGATGATGGGAATAGGGGGACTTATGGTCGATAAAATCGCGGGCCTGGCCCGGTTGATCGCCACACTGCTGGCCATCGTCGCGGCCTTCGTGCCGATCGTCGCCTTCAACGTGCCGCTGGCGCTGGTCGTGCTCGGCCTTATCGCGGGCCTCAAATACGGGCCGGACGGCACCGTTTCGCTGCTGCTGGTCGTGCTTGCCTTGCCGCTGGTCGGCGCCGCGCTGGCTCAGATCCCTGCCATCGGCGCGCAATTGAACGCGGTCGCGCTGAATATCGAGATCGCCGCCGCCGCCGTTGCGGCAACGGTCATCGCGATGCGGCTTTACAACAACTCGCGGGATGATGTGCTGGGCCTTGCTGGCTCGGCGGGCGGCGCTCCCGCGCCTGCCAAAGCCTGATCTTTCCGCCCCCCCTCGCCTACCGCATCGGTGCGCGAGGGGGCGGTTCAGCGCGATCCAGCACGGCGCGAGCCGGCCTTTGCACGATGCGGCTCGCTTTTGTCGTCGCCGCCGTCCGGCTTGTGCATGGGTTCGATCGCACCCGGGATTTGCTCGCGGATGAGGCGCACAAGCTCGGGGTAGTGCGCGAGATCCTGCGCGACCATCTCCAGTTCGCGCTGCGGCTCGGCCACCTGGGCCTCAAGCCCCGATTGCAGCCAGAGCCTGACCGCTTCGGCGGAGTGCATCGCGCGCAGCTTGGTCATCATGTTGCCGCGGTGGATCTCGACGGTGCGCGGGCTGATCGACAGTTCGCGGGCAATGACCTTGTTGGAGCTGCCCAGCGCCAGCAGTTCGAGTACCTGGCGCTCGCGCTTGCTCAATTGGGAGACGCGCCGGCGCGCGTCGGCGGCGCGTCGGCGGGCCCAGCTGTGCGCTTCGGCCTCCGCGACCACACCCGCCAATGACCGGGCGAGCCGGCCGGTGTCGAACGGAAGCTCCAGATAATCGAGGGCCCCGTCCTTAACCGACCCGACAATATCCTCGATCTCCGGGCTTTCGGAGCAGACGATGACCGGCAGCCACGCGCCTTTCTCACCAAGGCGGTCGAACAGGGCGCTGAGGGGGACGTCCAGCGCCTCCTGCCGCAGCAGCAGGATGCCCGCGAACGGCGGCCGTTCCCATAGTTCGCTGAGATCGGAATAGACCTCGGCGTGATGACCGAGCGCGAAGGCCGTGCGGGCCTGTTCGGCGCGCGAGCGGCTGTCGCCGTCGACGATGTGCAGGATAAGTCGCTGGTCCATGGCCATGACGATGGCTCAGGAACCGCCCGCCGCGCACGCTGAGGCGATCCGGAAATGGACCTTCCTCGCGCCGTGGAACCGCCAGACCGGGCGAAAACCCTTACGCATTTTGCCTCCAATTCGGATCAATATGCGTAGTCTTCCGGTCGTCGGATGTCCTTATGGGTTGAGCGCTTAAGCTATTGAGCCTAGGTGCCTTTCCTTACCTTAGGCTCGACTTCACGGTAGAAGCTGTAGTCCGGCAGCGAATGGAAGGCGTCGCGCAAGGCATCGCTCCAGCTTGCCGACACGAGCTGGAAGTAGGCGTCGCTGGCTTCGATACGCTTCTGGTGGGTCGGCGCGAAGGTATCGCGTTCGATAACCAGCATATCCAGCGGCAGGCCGACCGAGAGATTGGCCTTGAGCGTCGAATCGAAGCTCACCATCAGCAGCTTCACCGCATCCTCGAAGCTCAGGTTGCGGTCGTAGCCGCGGATCAGGATCGGGCGGCCGTACTTGGTCTCGCCGACCTGAAAGAACGGCGTGTCCCAACTCGCCTCGATGAAATTACCTTCGGGGTAGATCAGGAACAGGCGCGGCTCCATGCCCTTGATCTGCCCGGCGAGGATCAGCGAGGCGGTGAAGCGGCCGCGGCCCTGATCGCCGTTCTCCTCCTGGGTTTCCAGCACGACCTCCCGCAGCGCCTTGCCGGCTTCTACGGCGGCCTGGAACATCGTCGGCACGCCGAGCAGCGAGTGCTGGCGTTCGTCAGGGGTCTTGGTGCGTTCCTCCAACCGGCTGATCACCGCCTGGGTGGTGGCGAGATTGCCCGCGGTCATCAGCGTGACGATCCGCTCGCCCGGCACCGACCAGTGGAACATCTTGCGGAACACCGAGATGTTGTCGACGCCCGAATTGGTCCGCGTATCGCTCATCAGCACAAGCCCGCGATCGATCACCATGCCGACGCAATACGTCATCTCAATCGGCGTCCAGTTCGGCGAGCACGGTGCGGATGCACTCGGGCGAATTGGGAAAACCAACGTGGGTACAGCGCACGGCTATGGCCCGGTCGCGCTCGCCCGCCCGGCCGCATGACGCCCGGGGAGAGACGATCCCGTCACGCGGGCTCCAGATCGCCACCGTTTCGACCGGCGGCTTGACCGCAAGCTCGGCCTCGACCGGCGGCGCATCGACCGGGTGCCCGGCGACGAGGTGGTAAATCCGCCAGGCGTTGTTGTCGTACGGCGAGCCCGAGAAGGGCGAGCCCATCGTGATCACCTTGCTGATGAGATCGGGTTGCCGCTTGGCCAGCTCGCGGGCGAACACGCCCCCCAGGCTCCAGCCGACCAGCACGATGGGCTGCCCGTAACGCTCGTGCACAGCGGCGATGCGGCGCGACAGGGTCTCGAACAATTCCGGCGTCACCCCGAGATTGAAACCCATGCCCCAACGCTTGGCCGTGTGGCCGGCGCGCTCGAGTTGATGCGCCATATAGCGCATGCGCCAGGGGCTGGTGCCGAAACCGGGCAGCAGGACGACGACGCGGCGGTGCTGCGCCTTGGGTATCTCCAGCGGCGGATGCAGCACGCGGCGCAGCGGCTCGCCCAGTTCCCCGAGCTCCGACAGGAGAAAGCGAGCCGCGGGGCTGCGCGAACCTTCCGGCTGGGGCCGCCGGGCGAGTTGCACGCGGCGGGCGAATTCGCGCCAACCCGGCTCGCCTGGACGCCGCGCGTCGTCGGTTCGGCGATCGAAAGTGGCGTCTCGAGCCATGCGCTCCCGTTCAGCGGCGGATTGCTTCACGCCCACCAACTCCCGAGGCGGCAAGACGGTTTCATCGCGCTCATGGTACCGCCCGGGCGCCGGTGTGCCAATGGTCGCGCGATAGCCGGCCCGATCGGCAACACCCGGCGTTGCAGGTTGGCGCTTTGTTCTCCATATTCCGCCGATGGCCGAACTCGTGATCCGCCGCGGGCTGGAAGAGCCCGACACTTCCGGCACATTCAAGCCGCACAAGCCGGAGCGGCCGGACAAGCCGCTCGGCGGCCGCCGGTTCGAGATCGTCAGCGATTATCAGCCGGCGGGCGACCAGCCGACCGCGATCGAGGAACTGGTCGCCGGCGCGCGGGAGGGCGAAAAGACTCAAGTGCTGCTCGGGGTCACCGGCTCGGGCAAGACCTTCACAATGGCCAAAGTGATCGAGCAACTGCAGCGCCCAGCCCTCGTCCTCGCGCCCAACAAGATTCTCGCCGCGCAGCTCTATGGCGAGTTCAAGAGCTTCTTCCCGAACAACGCGGTCGAGTATTTCGTCAGCTATTACGACTACTACCAGCCCGAAGCCTACGTGCCACGGTCGGACACCTACATCGAGAAGGAAAGCTCGGTGAACGAGGCGATCGACCGGATGCGCCACTCGGCCACCCGCGCGCTGTTGGAGCGTGACGACGTCATCATCGTCGCTTCGGTCAGCTGCCTGTACGGCATCGGCTCGGTCGAGACGTATTCGGCGATGATCTTCGACCTCAAGAAGGGCCAGAGCGCGGACCAGCGCGAGATCATCCGCAAGCTCGTCGCCCTGCAATACAAGCGCAACGACGCCGCTTTCCAGCGCGGCAACTTTCGCGTGCGCGGCGACAGCCTGGAGATCTTCCCGAGCCACTACGAGGACCGGGCCTGGCGGATCACCTTCTTCGGCGACGACATCGAGGACATTTCCGAATTCGATCCGCTGACCGGCAAGAAGGACGCCAGCCTGGATGAAGTGCGGGTCTATGCCAACAGCCACTACGTCACCCCCGCGCCGACGATGAAGCAGGCGATGCAGGCGATAAAGTTCGAGCTGGAGGAGCGGCTCAAGGAACTGCACGCCGAGGGGCGCCTGCTCGAAGCCCAGCGGCTCGAGCAGCGGACCAATTTCGACCTCGAGATGATCGCCGCCACCGGCAGCTGCGCCGGCATCGAGAACTACAGCCGCTTCCTCACCGGCCGCCTGCCGGGCGAGCCGCCGCCGACGCTGTTCGAATACTTGCCCGAAAACGCCCTGCTGTTCGTCGACGAAAGCCACCAGACGGTGCCGCAAGTCGGCGCGATGGCGCGCGGCGACCACCGCCGCAAGATCACCCTCGCCGAGTACGGTTTCCGCCTGCCGAGCTGCATCGACAACCGCCCGCTGCGGTTCAACGAATGGGACGCGATGCGCCCTCAGACCTTTGCGGTTTCGGCGACGCCCGGCCCTTGGGAGCTGGAGCAATCGGGCGGCGTGTTCGCCGAACAGGTCATCCGCCCGACCGGCCTGATCGATCCGCCGGTCGAGATAAAGCCGGTCGAGGACCAGGTGCAGGACTGCATCGTCGAGTGCCGCAAGACCGCGCAGATGGGCTACCGCACGCTCGTCACCACGCTGACCAAGCGCATGGCCGAGGACCTGACCGAGTTCATGCACGAGGCCGGGCTGCGGGTGCGCTACATGCACTCGGACGTCGAGACGCTGGAGCGCATCGAATTGATCCGCGACTTGCGGCTCGGGGTGTACGACGTGCTCGTCGGCATCAACCTGCTGCGCGAGGGGCTGGACATTCCCGAATGCGGCCTCGTCGCGATCCTCGACGCCGACAAGGAAGGCTTCCTGCGCTCCGAGACCAGCCTCATTCAGACCATCGGCCGCGCCGCGCGCAACGTCGACGGGCGGGTGATCCTCTACGCCGACCGGATCACCGGCAGCATGGAACGGGCGATCGCGGAGACCGATCGCCGGCGCGAGAAGCAGCACGAATTCAACCAGGCCCACGGCATCACCCCGACGACGATCAAGCGCGACATCCAGAACATCGTGGCGGACACCGCCAGCCGCGACGGTGTGCTGGTCGAGATCGACGACCCCGAGCGCAACAACCTCGTCGGGCATAACCTGCGCGCTTACATCGAGGACCTGGAGAAGCGCATGCGCGCAGCGGCGGCGGATCTCGAGTTCGAGGAAGCCGGCAGGCTGCGCGATGAGATCAGACGGTTGGAGGCGGACGAACTGGGGCTGCCGGATGGCGAGAAGCGAGCGCCACAAGTGGGGCGGAGCAACGAGGGCAAACCGGGCACGCGGAAGATGCGGTATGGGAAGACGCAGCGGAAATGGGGACGGTGATTTGCAGGCTTGCAGCCCAACGCCTCCTGTCCTATATGAAGGACACACCGCTCGGCTGAACTCCTTCACGAGCTTGTTGTCCAAACAGCAAGTTTGAAAGAGCTACGCCATGCCATCTGACATTGACCATGCATCACCTGTCCTATATAATGGACAGGTAGTCATCTTTCAGACTGAAGTCTTTCGCGATTGGCTCGGCGGCCTGCGTGATCGCAAGACTCGGATGCGGATCGACGACCGGCTGAAGCGTCTCGCCAACGGTAACGCCGGAGATACGAAGTCGGTCGGTGGCGGAGTGCATGAACTGCGCCTGCCATTCGGTCCTGGGTATCGTATTTATTACATCTGGCGGGATGGTGTGCTCATCATCTTGCTCAACGGCGGAGACAAGAGCACGCAGCCGCGCGACATCGCAAAAGCTAGGCAGCTCGCCAAGGAAGCAGACGATGGCATTGAAGGTATTCCCGTTTGATCCGGTTGAACATCTCGAGACCGACGAGGACGTCCTCTATTATCTCGAAGCGGCGATGAAAGGGAACGATCCCAGACACATCGCCAGTGCGCTGGGGGACGTTGCCCGCTCTCAAGGCATGACCGAGATCGCGCGCAAGGCCGGCGTCGGGCGCCAGGCCCTCTACAACGCGCTTTCGGAAAACGGCAATCCGACGCTCGAAACGCTCACTTCGGTGCTGAGCGCGCTTGGTCTGCAATTGACGGTCGAGAAGCGCGCCGCCTAGGCCCATTCGATGAACCCGCGTTTACTGATTCTCACTTCTGCGGGACCGCTATTGATACTTTCCGCCTGCCATCGCGAGCAGGCGCCGGTGCAGGCGCAGCGCATCTCGCTCGACAACGTGAGCAACGGGGAGGAGGAGCCGCTGCCCTCGCCCGACACGAAGGGCGCGGCGTGGACCGTTTCCGGCAGCGGCCAGGCGATCGATTTCGGTCAGCCCGGCGAGAAGCCGTTCCTGACCCTGGCCTGCAATGTGAAGGCCGACCCGGCGCAAGTGACGATCGTCCGCCACGCGCCCTCCCGGCCCGGCGAGAAGGCCCTGTTCCCGGTAATCAGCAACTCTATCAACTCGCGCTTCAAGGTCGACGCCGTCCTGCGCGACCATGAGTGGCGCTGGGAAGGCACGCTGCCGGCGGACGACGGGCAACTGGATGTGTTCGAGGGCGGCCAATCGTTCGAAGCGACGTTGCCCGGCGGCGGCAGCCTCAAGGTCGCCGCGAGCCGGATGCCGAGTCAATTCCTCGATTGGTGCCGCAAGCGCGGCCAGGGGCCGGCGCTCGCCGCGCCCCAAAACGACAAAGCGGCGAAACCGGCCGCTTAGCCGATCCGCCGCTGATCGTTGCGCGAGAGCGCTTATTTCTTGAGGCTGAGGCCGCCGAAACGCTTGTTGAAGGCGGCGACGCGGCCGCCTTCCTGCAGCTGCTGCTTGCCGCCGGTCCACGCCGGGTGGCTGGTCGGGTCGATTTCGAGCGCCAGCGTGTCGCCTTCCTTGCCCCAGGTGGAACGAGTCTCGAACTCGCTGCCGTCGGTCATCTTGACCTTGATCATGTGATATTCGGGATGCGTATCGGCCTTCATGAACTGTCTCCAAAGCTTCGGAACGGTTCCGACCGGTCCAGCTGTGTTGGGAAAGGCGCGCGCCTAATCGGGATTGCTTAGAAATGCAACCCGATCAGGCTCTTTTGTTGCCTCAGGCGCCGGCGGCCGCATCCCCGGCCTTGGCTATCCTCGCGGCTGTTTCCTCCCTTCGGTCGGGCCGCTGCGGGCGCGCGTTCGCGCTTGCGGGCAGCTGGTCGCAGCCCGAACCGCGCAACGGCGATCAGCTGGTTCGGTTCGCGACTAGCGGACCGCAAAGGCGCGGGCTCAAGTAGCCCGCAGGCGTAGCCTGCCGGAGGCGCCCGCCCGCAGGTGCCCGCAGCGAAGCGGAGGGTTAGCACCGAGGACGCAAGCGCGGATGCGCGTGCCCGAATCAAGCAGGCGGATCGGCGATCATCGCGGTGAACTCGCACTCGCACGTCGTTTTGCCGTCGACGCTGGCGTTGCCGGCGAACTTGTACACCCGGCTGCGCTTCTGGATGAATTCCACCCGGAGATCGAGCAGGCAGCCGGGCTCAACCGGAGCGCGGAACTTGGCCCCGTCGATGCCCATGAAATAGACCAGCTTGCCGGTCCCGGCGAGCTCGAGCGTCTCGATGCCGAGGATGGCCGCGGCCTGGGCCATCGCTTCGATCTGCAGCACGCCCGGCATGATCGGGCGGCTAGGGAAATGGCCCTGGAAGAATTGCTCGTTGAAGGTCACCGCCTTCAGCGCATGGATCCGCTCCCCCAGCTCCAGGCTGACCACGCGGTCGACCAGAAGCAGGGGGTAACGGTGCGGCAGGGCCTTGAGGATGCCGGCAATATCCAGCGATTTAGCTTCGCTCATGGCCCGTACCTTGCGCCCTAGCGGCCCTTGACGGGCGCCTTGCCGGCCGGGGCCTTGGCCGGAGCGGAAGCAGGAGCCGGCGTGGCTGCGCGCTGCTGCTGAGCCATCTGCTGCGCGGCGGCGAGGCGCACCTGCTGGACGTCCTGGAACAGCTGCACGGTCTGCTGGTCGGGCTGCCAGCCGGCCGGCGGGGTGATCGAAACCGACGGCAGCCGTGTGTTCAGCGCCGCGGTCAGCTTCTGGTTCAGATTGGCGGCCTCGGCCGAGTAAAGCACGGTGTTCGACGGCAGGATGAGCTGCACGCCCCCTTGCGAGACGACCTGCTGGACCGTCGCGCCGAGCTGCTGGGCGATCTCCGAAATCGCGTAGGCCGCGGCCAGGTTGATCGGCGTCTGCACGGTGTTGATCTGCTGATCGAGCGTTTCGAGCTGCTTGCGGGTCGGATTGGTTTCCGCCTGCGCGGCCTTCTGTTCCGCCTGATCGATCTTGCCGTCGTTATTGGTGTCGAACTTCTTGATCAGGGCGATGCGCTGCTGGTCGAGCTGATCGAGCTGCGTGCGCTGCGCCTGATAAGTTGTGCCGATTTGGCTGTAGGCGGTGGCAAGGGCCTGCGAACCGGCGATCACGATCGCGGGGTCGGCAACGCCGATCCCGCTGACTTGCGCCGAAGCCGGGGCGGCGAGCGCCACGGCAAGCGCCACGGCGGCGCCGGAGGAGAGGAGAGCTTTCATCAGAATTGGGTTCCTACGTTGAAGGAAAACAGTTTGGTCTGATCGCCCTTCTGCTTGAGCAGCGGATAGGCGAAATCGATACGCAGCGGCCCGAAGGGGGAATTCCAGTTGACCCCGGCGCCGATCGACAGCCTCGGCCGGGGGGAATTGCCGTAATATTCCTCGACAAACGGCGGCAGGGTCGTGCCCAGCGCCGTGTTGTTGGGCGAGGTGAGGCACGCCGGGGGTGCCGGATTCACCGGGTTCGTCACGGTCGAAGACGCGGTCACGGAGCAAGTGCCGTCGGTGTTCGTCGTGGCCGCATCGACCTGCGTGTACAGCGGGTTGCCGCTACTGTTGCGCGACGCGAGGAACGTCCCGCCCGGATAGGGACTCTGGTTCAGCGCCGGAGCCTTGAGGCCGAACACCGAACCGACGTCCATGAAGATCGACGGGCGCAGCCCCAGTTCCTTGGCGCCCGAGCCGAGCGGAATTTCGAGTTCGAACTTGCCGAGATAATAACCCTCGCCGCCCAAGGCGTCATCGGAACTGCTGTTCGATTGCAACCCGGTCAGCGGCGGTATCGTGTTCGGGTTGTTCGGGTCCGCCGCGCCGTAGAACCGGCGGATCACGCGCGGGCCGATGCCGCGGTAATCGAACCCGCGGATTTCCGGCTGGCCGAGGAAGAAGCGGTCGGTCAGAAGCACGTCGTCGTCGCCGTCGGTGTTCTTCTTCAGGCCCTTGATCACGCCGCTCTCGCCGCGGATCGAGAAGATGAAGCCATGGCCCAGCGGCCAGTATTCCGCGGCGTTCGCGGTCAGGCGGATATAGCGCTTGTCGCCGCCGACGCCGGCGAAATCCAGGTTGGCGCTCGCCATCCGGCCACGCGTCGGGTGCACCGCGTTGTCGAGGTTCTGGAAGATCAGCGAGGTCCCGATCATCGAGGTCGAGAGCCGGCCGACCGCTTCGCACAAATAACGCCCGGCGAGCAGCGGATTGCAGGTCTGCTTGCCGGTTTCGTCGGTTGTGTAATAGGTCGTCTTGTCGAGCGTGACGTTGTCGATGTTGAACGTGTAGCGCCCGAGCAGCGAGGTATATTCCGACAGCGGCACGCCGACGCGCAGCTGCGTGCCGATCGTCGATTGCTGGTAGGTCGTCGTCGCGCTGCTGAAGTACCCGTTGTTGTAATCGCGCAAGTACACGTCGATGCCGGCCGAGATGTTCCGGTCGAACACGTAAGGCTCGGTGAAGCTGATCTGGCCGGACTTCGAGTATTTCGAATAATCGACCGAGAGGCCGACGGTCTGCCCGCGACCGCGGAAGTTCTTCTGCTGGATCGATCCCTCGAAGATGAAGCTTTCCAGGCTCGAGAAACCGGCCGACAGCGTCAGCTGCCCGGTCGCCTGTTCCTGCACGTTCGCTTCCAGCACGATTCGGTCCGGCGTGCTGCCTTCGGCCTGGTTGACCTCGAAGTTCTCCTGGAAATAGCCCAGCGAGTTGATCCGGTTGGTGGTGCGCTTGACCGCCAGCGAGTTGAATGCATCGCCTTCGGCGACGCGGAATTCGCGGCGGATGATCTTGTCCTGCGTCAGCGTGTTGCCGTTGATGTCGATCCGCTCGATGTATGTCCGCGGGCTCTGGCCGATGACGAAGGTGATATCCATCGTCAGCTTGTCGGGATTGCGGTGGAACTGCGGCTTCACGTCGGCGAAGGCATAGCCGAATGTGCCGGCGGTTTCGGTCAAGCCGTCGACCGTGTCCTCGACTTGCTTGGCGTTGTACCAGTCGCCCGGCTTCATCGGCAGCGTCTTGGTCATCAGCTTGCTGTCGAAGTCGCGGATCTGGCTCTGCACCTTCACGTCGCCGAACTTGTAGCGCTTCCCTTCCTCGACCACGTAGGTGATGATGAAGTCTTTCTTGTCCGGCGTCAGTTCGGCGACGGCGGAGACCACGCGGAAGTCGGCATAGCCTTGGGTGAGGTAGAACTGGCGCAGCTTCTGCTGATCGTACGCCATGCGGTCGGGATCGTAGCTGGTGCCGCTGCTGAGGATCTTGGTCAGGCCGGCCTGCTTGGTGAGCATCTGGGACTTGAGCTTGCTGTCCGAGAACGCTTCGTTGCCGATGATGTTGATCGCGCGGACCTTCGATTTCGGCCCCTCGGTGATCTCGAACACGATGTCGACGCGGTTCTGGCTCAGCTGCACCATCTTCGGCTCGACGGTGGCGGCGAAGCGGCCCTGGCGCTTGTACAGCTCGATGATCCGCGAGACGTCGGCGCGCACTTTGGAGCGGGTGAAGATCTGCCGCGGGGCGAGCTTGATCTCCTTGGTGATCTTGTCGTCCTTGATGCGCTTGTTGCCTTCGAGGATGACCCGGTTGATCACCGGATTCTCGGTCACCGTGATGGTCACGTTGCCGTTGTTGTTGTCGATCCGGCTGTCGGCGAAGAGCTCGGTGGCCGCGAGGTCCTTGAGCGCCTGGTCCGCCGCGGCGGCGGTATAGACCTGCCCGGGCCGCAGCTGGATGTAGCTGAGGATGGTCTGCGCCTCGAGCCGCTGGGCGCCGACGACCGAAATCGAGCGGATGATCTGCTCGGGCGCAGGGGCCGGAGCAGGTACTGCAGCGGGGGCGGCGGCAGGCGCGGGAGCCGGCTGGGCGGCCGCTGGCGCCGAGGCGCCCTGGGCCAGCGCGGCAGCGGGAATTCCGGCGAGCACAGTGCCCGCAAGCAAGGTCACGGCGAAATGCGAAATTGCGATCGTCTTGGCCCTGCGGCTCATACACCCGTCCATCTATTCGACCCAGCGAAGTCCCGTATCGCGGCATTCTTGGGCGCCAGCCCTGT
>Ga0207705_10000670_pt1 | contig 28487 bp, 24 predicted proteins | sample KBSC13metaG_FD_184314 | JGI IMG/M metagenome (GOLD analysis project Ga0207705, IMG submission 184314) | Corn rhizosphere microbial communities from Kellogg Biological Station, Michigan, USA - KBS C1-3 metaG (SPAdes) (version 2) | ecosystem: Host-associated > Plants > Roots > Rhizosphere > Soil ... | reverse complement strand
CGGTGTCGCCGAGCGATCGCATGGCGGCGAAGGGGATGCGGCTCAGTCCTCGCTCGGCGTCGCCACCGAACAGCTTCGCGAGACCGGTCATCCAGCGTCCGATCCGCTGGTGTCGTGCCGGACCACCCACCAGTATCGCTGCGACGCGCGGCGGCATGCCATCGCGCAGCTCCAGCATGAGAACATCACAGCGGCCGATGTTCTCGCCGTTGCGGTCAAGCAGTTGAGCGTCCAGCACGTCGTGACGCAGGTCGAGGCCGTCGTTCATCAACCGCCTCCCAGCACGTACAGTGGGCCGGCGGCAAAGAAGAGTACGACGGAGAGCAAGGCGATCAGCACGAGGGCCGTGTTGCCGAGCCACCCGTTCGAATGCCTGTTCATGATGCGCTCGTCGTTCATCAGCACGAGCAATGGAACCACCGTCACGGGCAGGCTCGCCGCGGACACCACCATCGAGATGTTGGTCAGCTTGAGGGGGTCGGCGCCGAGCGCAATCGGGATTGCGGCCAGCAGGATCACCACCGTGTAGGTCGTCGCGAACCGCGAATCATGAGCGGGCTTCATGTTCTCGCTCCACGGCCAGCCGAAGCCCTGCGCGAGCAGATATGCGGCCGACAGCGTGATCTCTACCGTGGCACCGAAGCACGTGATGCACAGCGTGATGAGGAACAGGGCGAACCCGGCACGACCGAGTGGCGTCGCGAGTGCGAGTGCGATCTGCTCGTACGCGTCGACCTTGATATTGCGCGGCATGAAGACGATTGCGGCGACGACGAGCACCATCAGCGAGAGCCCGCCACCGAACAGGTTGCCCACGCCGGCCGTGATGCGATTCACGTTCAGGTACTTGATGGTCCAGCCATCTTCCAGCGCGCCGGCGGAGTAGAAGAGATACAGGTACGGACTGATGGATGCGCCAAGGATGCTGACCGCGATATACCAGTATTTCGCCTTGTCACTGTCCGGCCGGCTGGGAATCAGGCCGGAACCGATCGCGCTCCACTCGGGGTGCGACTTGAACACGGCAACGAGGAAGACGAGCGACACGAGGCCGAGGATCGCCGTGCCCTGCTCGACGATACTGAAGTTGCCGCGCCAGAGAAGGAGCCACCCGACGATGGCGATCGGGATCGCCCACCAGCGGAACGCGACGCCGGTCGCCATCTGCAGGCCGATAGCTACGCCGCCGATCTCGGAAACGAGCACGAGGAAACTCGGGATGAGCACCGCAATGAGCGGAACGACGAAGAACCGGATGCCCATGTGCTCGCGCAGGAGGTCGACGTAGCTGCGCCCGCTCACGGCGGCGAGGCGGCCGGTCGCCTCCATCAGGATGGCGAGGCAGATCACGCCGAGGGCGAGGGCCCAGGCGAGTTGAAAGCCGAAACTCGCACCTCCCTGGATGCTGGTGGCGATGGACCCGACTTCCAGGAAGCCGCCCATGCTCGTCACGACGCCAAGCGCGACCTCCGCCCACTTCTTCACGGAATCACCTGCTCCAGCTGTCGGATCTGTAGATCCAGCGAATCCAGCACGCCCTTCGCGGCAACGCGTTCCGAATCGGATTTCGCGTACCTGGCCAGCAGCGGCTCTTCCTGCATGCGTGCCTGGATGGCGCGATCGAGCAATTGCCGGGTGACGGCATCGTTCGTCGCTCCGAGACCGTGCTGCTGGTCAGCCAGCTTCAACGTGGCAGTCCACGACCGCGTGCGGCTCATCTCCGAGTCGAGGTCCTTTCGCGCACACCCCGCCAGCGCGAGCACGGCGCTGATCAATTGGAGCGCCAGGACGACGCGCCCGCGTCGGCGATGCATCGGGCATTCGAGACGGTTCAGCGTTGGCAGGCGCACGGAAGCGGGTCAGGTGGGCATTCGGGCCGCGACCTGCGCAGGAAGCGTACCGAGCCATGGACGTCTCGTGCGGGACCGAAGTGCGTGGCACGGTGTCGAACACTTGCGTGGCCTCGCACCGCCGCGCTTCTTCACGATGGACAGGCACTTTGGAGGCGCGGTTGTCGAAGTTTCCAGAAACGCTCGGCGCGCTCAGGCGCTCGCCGTACGGCGCTCCGGACCGGGCCCTGCGCTCGGTCAAGGACGAGATGCGCCAGAACCTCCTCGACCGGCTGGCCGCCGGCGGTCCGCTGTTCAGCGGCGTGATCGGTTACGAGGAGACAGTGATGCCGCAGATCGTCAACGCGCTCCTCTCGCGGCACAACTTCATCCTGCTCGGGCTGCGCGGGCAGGCGAAGTCGCGCATCCTGCGCTCGCTGATCACGCTGCTCGACGACACGATGCCCGTGGTGGCGGGCAGTGAGGTGAACGACAACCCGTTTGCTCCCATCTCGCGCTATGCCCGCAATGTCCTCGACGAAGCCGGCGACGACACGCCGATCGCGTGGGTGGACCGCGACTCGCGCTACGTGGAGAAGCTGGCGACGCCCGACGTCACCATCGCCGACATGATCGGCGACCTCGATCCCATTCGTGCAGCGCGCGGCGGGCATGTCCTGTCCGACGAGCTGACGATCCATTACGGGATGCTCCCCCGCGCCAACCGCGGCATCTTCGCCTTGAACGAGTTGCCGGACCTCGCCGGCAAGGTGCAGGTGGGCCTGTTCAACGTGATGCAGGAAGGCGACGTGCAGATCAAGGGATATCCGGTGCGCCTGCCGCTCGATGTCCAGCTCTGCTTCACGGCGAACCCGGAAGACTACACGGCTCGCGGCAAGATCATCACGCCGCTGAAGGACCGGATCGGGAGCGAGATCATCACGCACTATCCCGAGACGGTGGAGCTCGGAATGGCGATCACGGACCAGGAAGCATGGACGGACCGTGGCGGCGCGCCCGTGCGGGTGCCGGACTTCATCGCCGAGCTGGTGGAGCGCGTAGCGTTCGAGGCCAGAACGGACAAGCGCATCGACCGCCGCTCCGGCGTCTCGCAGCGCATGCCGATCAGCGTGATGGAGAACGTGGTCTCCAACGCCGAGCGTCGCGCCATCATCACTGGCGAGACCGAGGTGGTGCCGCGCATCTCCGACGTGTACGCGGCGCAGCCGGCCATCACCGGCAAGATCGAACTGGAGTACGAGGGTGAGCTCGTCGGGGGCCATGCGATCGCCCGTGAGCTGATTCGTCGTGCCGCCGACGCCACGTTCGACGAGCGTGCGGGCGGCGCGAACGTGGACGATATCGTGATCTGGTTCGACGAGGGCGGCGCGCTGCAGGTGACCGATGACGAGCGTGCCGAGGCGATGGCGAAGGCGTTCGCGGTGGTGCCGGGCCTGGTGGAGCTGGTCCATCGCGTCGGGCTCGCGCCGCGGGGCGACGCACCGCTGACGGTGGCGGCGTGCGAGCTGGTGCTGGAGGCACTGGTGGCGCGCAAGCGCATCTCACGCTCGGATGGCGGGCTCTATGGTCGCGCCGAGCCGGAGAAGCGTCGACGCCGGCCGAACGAGGATCTGTTCGGCGGGGGCATGTCCGCCTGACGTCATGACGATCGTTCCGCGAGCGCGCGCCGAGCAGCCCCGCACCGGCGCGGGCGGGGTGCGCGTCCGCGCGGCGACGGTGCGCGACCTCGCTGACGTGGTCGCGCTGCGGCTCGCGCTGCTGCGCGAGCATCCGGGGCACGCGATCTATGGTCGCTTGCGCCGCGATGTTGCAGACCGGGCGCGCGAGCTGTTCGCGGCGCAGCTCCGGTCACCGGTGGAAGTGATCTTTCTCGCCGAGATGGCGGGTGAGACAGTCGGAGTGCTGCGCTGCGTGGAGTCCATCGGCTCGCCATTGATGGAGCCGGCGCGCTATGCATACGTGTCGTCGGTGTACGTGCGACCCGAAGTGCGGCGGCGCGGTGTGCTGCGAGCGCTTCTCGGCATGGCGGAGCGCTGGGCGCGCGAACGGGGACTGAAGCAGATGCGACTGCACAACGTGGCCGGCAGTGCGAACGCGGAGGCGGCCTGGTCGGCGCTCGGCTTCGACGTCGTGGAGCAGGTCCGGCTGCGCGACCTCAGCGCGGAGAGTGAATGATGCCGATCGTCACCGTGTCGCGACAGTACGGCTCGGGCGGGTCCGAGGTGGCGGAGCGAGTGGCGAGTGCGCTCGGCTGGAAGCTCTATGACAACGCGGTAGTGGAGGAGGTCGCGGCGCGGCTCCGCATGACGCCGGCGGAGGTATCGGCTCGCGAAGAGCGAGTGCCCTCACTCGTCGAGCGCATGGCGTCCGCGATGGCACTCGGCGTGCCCGAAGTGATGCCGGTCGTGGGCGAGATGGCCACCGTGCCGAGCGAAGAGCGGATGGTGATGATGACGAAGCGCGTGATCGAGGACGCCGTGCAGGCGGGTCCCGCAGTGCTGGTCGGACGCGGCGCGCAGTGCATGCTCGCCCGGCGAAGCGATGCGCTGCACGTCTACTGCTATGCAGCCGAGGAGGATCTCATCCGTTACGTGATCGAGAACCTCGGCATATCAGCCGCTGACGCGCCGAAGAAGGTCACCGAGATGAATCATCAGCGCGAGGCGTACGTCCGCCTGCACTGGAAGCGCAATTGGCGCGACGTGGCGAACTACGATCTCTGTGTGAACACCGCGACACTCGGCCTCGATGGAGCAGCCCGGCTGGTGACCGAGGTGGCGCGAGAGAGGTTCGGATAAGCCTCCAGGAACGGGCACGGCGGCTCGAGCGAAGGGAGCATGCCGCCGTTTCCGCCGTTTCAGCCCTTTCCTCGCTCGCTGTTCCGTTCATCGGTGCCATCCCGCTCTCGCTTGAGTCGCGCGAGCTCCGACTCGACGGATTCGGGGACGAACATGTCATCCGCGATGTGCGCGATCTCTTCCGCTTCGCGCCAGGCGGCTTCGAGCATGTGGAGCTCGCCCTCGAGCGCGCGGCGTTCCGCGTCTTCGTGGGCAGCCATCTCGAGGGCGAGGCGGGTGTGCAGGGGGAGCTTGTGCAGCATGCTCGCGCCGTGCCTGCCGCTGCTCCACCGCTCCGTGCGTTCCATCGAACCGATGGCGCGCGTGAAGACGCGCTCGGGTGCCGGGTCGGCCTCGAGCAGTGACACCGCGCGCTGGACCGCCTCCTGGTTGCCGCCGCGCTGATTGATGCGCGGGAGCAACGCGCCGGCTGCCTTGATCGCAGCGTCGCCCGTGAGCTCGTGCATCTCGCGTCCGCTGCGATAGCGATACCATGGACCCGTCCGATAGCCGGACGGCGTCGGCACCTCGAGCACGATCTCGCCGCCGTTCGACGAGAGACGCACCCGTCCGAGATCCGAGAGTCGCGTTCGAAGGACCTCGCCACCGGGAGTCGGGACGCGCACGAAGGTGCGATGCCGGTAGATGTTGCGCCCCGCGTTGACGAACTGCCACATCGGGTTGATCGCCACCCCGCTCACGAGGCCGAGCACCGGTCCGGCGACGACCACGACGCCTGCCACGGCCACGCCACCGGCGATCATCGCGAAATGCCGCCGACGTCGCCGCCCGAACTGATCACCGTAGCGCCACGCCGCCATCTCGGGCCGCTGCGGTGCGCCGATGCGCACCAGCTCGAGTCCTTCCTTCAGCCGGGCCAGACCGATCTCGTCGGTGGAGACGCGAAGCTTCGTTGCTCGGAAGGCGCGCTCGCACTCCTCGATCGCCTCCCACCGCTCCTCGAGCGGCGTGAGGTTCCACCGCTCGCACTTGCGACACACCACCCACAGCCGTCCCTTGGCTGCATCGAAGGCAAGTCGCCGCCCGACGGGAAACGATTCAATCGCTTCGTTCCGGCCGAGGTCGCCATTACAGAACAGACAGGTCGCGTACACTGAGTGCCTCCAGCGTGCGCAGTTCCGGGCGGCGGAAGAACGCGTGCAGCCCATACGCCAGCATGATCGCCGCCGCGATGCCGATCGCGGTGGCTACACCGAGTACGTCCGCCACCACTCCGGCGCTGAACGCCCCCACCACCTGCGCGAGCCCGACGACGACGAGGCTGTACGCCGCCATCACCCGCCCGCGCAGCCCGTCCGGCACCACCGACTGCAGCAGGCCGTTCGAGATGGCACCGTTGAGGATCATCGTGCTGCCGATGCCGAGCAGCAGCACGTACCCGAGCAGCGGAATGCGGCAGAAGGAGAACGCGAGAAGCAGCACGGGCCACGTCATGGACGCAATCATCAGCAGCTTCACGCGCGACACGCGCGATCCCACGGCAGCGAGCGACAGAGCGCCGATCATGCCACCGACGCCGAGACAGCTCAACAGCACGCCGTAGCCGCCGGCGCCGAGCGAGAACATGTTGCGCGCCACGACCGGCATCAGGGCGAGCACCGGCGCACCGAGGATGGAGTACGCCGTCACCATCAGCATCAGCGCGCGGACGTTGGGCGTGCGTCGCATGTAGCGCAACGCCTGGTGCACGCCGACCCACGGCCGCGCATGGCCCGGTGGACGCTTGAACGCGGGCAGCCTGATCATGAACAGTCCGATCAGTACGGCGACGAAGCTCACCGCATTGAGGAAGAAGCACCATGCGATGCCGAGTCCCGCAATGACGGCGGCGGAAATCGCCGGTCCGATGACGCGCGCCAGGTTGAAGCCGCTCGAGTTCAGCGCGATCGCCTCCGGCAGGTCTTCCCGCCCGACGAGGTCGATGTACATCGACTGTCGCGCCGGGATCTCCAGCGACGCGATGGTGCCGCTCACGAAGGCGAGCGCCAGCAGCGAGTGGATGTCGATGTGATGCGTCACCGTGAGCAGCCACAGCAGCGACGCCTCCACGAGGTAGCAGCCCTGCGCGATGCGCACGAGTCGCAGCTTGTCCGCGCGGTCGACGATCGCGCCCGCGGGGAGCGAGAAGAGCAGGATCGGTATGGACGTCGCCACCGCGACGAGGCCGACGAGGAACGCGCTGTTGGTGAGCTCGAGAGCAAGCCACCCTTCCGCCATCGTCTGCATCCAGGTACCGATCAGCGACATCGTCTGTCCGATCAGGAAGATCCGGAAGTTCCGATGCCGGACAAAGACGCGAAATGGATTGAAGGAGGCGGCGGAGTCGGGAGGGACGACGGGCGCGGCGACGGCGGGAGCGACTGCGGCGAGAGGCACGGACGGAATATAGAGGAGGAGTCGGACCTGCTCGTCAGACGAGCGGGCCGCCGCGGGCGCCACGCAGATCCGGCCCTCCCGGTGGCACTCTCCCCGCTTCGAGGGTATCTCTCAGTCGGAGGGCCGCCGATGCGATTCCATACCTACAGCAAGTTCTCCCCGGAGATGGCCGATGCGGTCGATCTCCAGGCGCTGCTCGACAAGCTCGCCGACTTCCTGCTCCAGTCCGGCTTCGCCGGTGGCGCGGGGCAGCCGTTCCACGGCTTCGGCTTCGACGAGCCGGGCGACCGATCGATGGACGCGCTGCGCCAGGCGATCCTCGACGCCCTGATGGAGAGCGGCCAGTTCACCCCGGAGATGCTCGAGGCTCTCCGCGGCGAGGGGGACGAAGAGGCGACGGCGAAGCTCGCCAAGCTGCTCGACGACCTCGTGCAACGCCTGATCGACGAGGGCTACCTCAAGCTGGACGCGCCGCCGCAGATGCCGGGTGCACATCAGCCGGTCGAAGGCAAGGGCTCGCTGGCCCAGGCCGCAGCGCGCGACGTCAACTTCAACCTCACCGACAAGGGCATCGACTTCCTCGGCTACAAGACCCTGCGCGGGCTCCTCGGCTCGCTCGGCAAGTCGAGCTTCGGCAGCCACGACACGGCCTACCTCGCCACCGGCATCGAGTCCGACGGGTGGAGCAAGCCGTACGAGTTCGGTGACGTGTTGAACCTCGACGTCAACGAGACGCTCAAGAACTCGATGATGCGCACCGGAAACGTCGGCGTGCCGATGGACCTGGACTACGGCGACCTCATGGTGCGCCAGGCCGAGTACCGGTCGAGCTGTGCGACGGTACTGATGCTCGACTGCTCGCACTCGATGATCCTCTACGGCGAGGACCGGTTCACCCCGGCAAAGAAGGTCGCACTCGCCCTCACTCACCTCATCCGCACCCAGTTCCCGGGCGACACGATCAAGGTCGTGCTCTTCCACGACTCGGCGGAGGAGATTCCGCTGGCGACGCTGGCTGGCGCGCAGGTCGGGCCGTACCACACGAACACGGCAGAGGGCCTCAAGCTCGCACGGAGGCTGCTGCTGGCGCAGAAGAAGGACATGCGTCAGGTCATCATGATCACCGACGGCAAGCCGAGCGCGCTGACGATGCCCGACGGGCGGATCTACAAGAACTCGTTCGGGCTCGACGCCACGGTCATCGCGAACACGCTGCAGGAAGTGGCGGCGTGCCGGCGGTCGGGAATCGTGATCAACACCTTCATGCTCGCCCGCGACCGTGCGCTGGTGGAGTTCGTGAAGCGGATGAGCGAGATCAGTCGCGGCAAGGCGTACTTCACCACCACGATGACACTGGGCCAGTTCATCCTGATGGACTTCCTGAAGAAGAAGACACGCAAGGTGAGCTGAGCGCCTCGTCCGGCGCACCCCTCGGAGCGCGTGCCCCTCAGAGCTCCCGGTTGAGGATTCGGCGCAGTACCGCAGTGTCCATGTTCGCGCCGCAGAAGATGATTCCGACGCGCTTCCCCTGGAGTCGCAGTGCGAGCTTTCGCGCGGCGGCGAAGCCCATCGCGCCGGCGCCTTCCACGAGGTGATGCGTGGTGGAGAGGATCGTGCGCACCGCGTCGGCAACCTCGGCCTCCGTCACGGTAACGAAGTCAGCGAGGCCGTCGAGCAGCGCTCCGAACGTCAGCGGGTAGGTGGATCGCGTCGCGACACCCTCGGAAAAGGTCGAGGCGCGCTCGGTGGTCCGCGGCTCGCGCGCGTGCCAGCTGTCGTGCACGGCGGGCGCGCCCGCCGCCTGCACGCCGATCACCTCGAGGTCCGGGCGCAGGGTGTGCGCGACGGTCAGCGCGCCAACGGCCTGCGAGCCGCCGCCGATCGCGATGATCAGCGTGTCGAGGGACTCGGCGTCGCCGAGCTGTTCGTGGATCTCCAGGGTCATCGTGCCGGCACCAGCGAGCACGTTGACGTTGTTGGTGGAGTGGGCGAGCGTGCGCCCCTCCGACTCGACGAGCCGCTGCGCGACGCCGACGGCGGCGTCATAGTCCGCGCCCTCCTCGATCACCGTCGCGCCCCACGCACGAAGAGCGGCGTTCTTCTCGGGATTATTTCCCGTCGGCACGCAGATGGTGACGGGCACGCCAAGCTGGCGACCGGCGAAGGCAAGGCCGAGCCCATGATTGCCGGTGGTCGCGCCCACTACGCCGCGCGCGCGCTCGGCGCTGGACAGCGCGGTGACGGTGGCGAGGCCATTCCGCACCTTGAACGAGCCGGTCGGCTGGAGGTTCTCGTGCTTGACGAGCAACGAGACGCCGGGGATTGCCGCGTCGAGCGTCGGGTAGCGGCGAAGCGGTGTCGGATCGATGAATGAAGCGATGCGTTCGCGCGCGGCGAGCACGTCATCGAGGGAGATCGGACTGGTGGAGGATTCCGGCATGGTGCACAAGATGGCGTCTCCATGGATGCGGCGCCATCTTGTGCGCGACAACCTTGTCGAGGTGCTCGTGAGAATGTTCTGGGCGGTCGCCGTCGGTGCCGCGGCTGGCGGCGTATCGCGCTACTACCTGTCGCTTGCGGTGCAATCGCGAACCGGCGCCGCCTTCCCCTGGGGCACGCTGGTCGTCAACGTGACGGGCAGCCTGCTGCTCGGCTTCCTCATGCGCTACGCGCTGGCGACGCCGAGCCTGAGCGCCGAGGTACGCCTGCTCCTCACAACCGGCTTCTGCGGCGGGTACACGACCTTCTCGACGTTCAGCTACGAGACGGCGATGCTCCTGGAGGACGGACAGTACGAGCGCGCGGCCACCTACGCGCTGGGCAGCGTCATCGTGGCGCTGGCGGCGATGGCGTGTGGATTCATCCTGGCGCGGGAGCTGATCGCCTTCCGCGCGCGGGTCTGACTGCCGGCGTGCCGAGACATGCCGGAGACCGGGAGGCATCATGCACGGACTGAAGGGCGAGCGGGTCCTGATGCGGATCCACATCGGCGAGCGCGACAAGCACCATGGCAAGCCGCTCTACGCTGCCATCGTGGAGCTGCTGCGACAGAAGCACTACTCGGGCGCCACGGTGTTTCGAGGCATCATGGGTTTCGGCGCCACATCCACCGTGCACACCGACCGGATCGAGGTCCTCTCGATGGACCTGCCCGTCGTCGTGGAGTGCGTGGAGACGGCAGAGCGCATCGACGCGATCCTTCCCGAGCTCGACGAGATGATCGGCGGCGGCCTGATCACCCTCGAGCGGGCAAACGTGATCGTCTATCGGCCGCACCCCGATTAGTTTCCCGGCCATGCTCCCCGCCCTGCTCGCCGTCCTCGTGCTCGGCTTTCTGCTCGGCATGCGGCACGCCACCGATCCGGACCACGTCGTCGCGGTGACGACGATCGTGTCGCAGCAACGCTCGCTCGTGCGCGCCGCGCGCACCGGTGTGCTGTGGGGGATCGGCCACACGGCGACGATCCTGCTCGCCGGCGGCGCGATCATCCTGCTCAAGGTGCAGATCGCGGCCATCCCGCCGCGGGTCGGGCTGTCGCTCGAGTTCGCGGTGGCGGTGATGCTGATCGTGCTCGGCCTGCTCACGCTCGCCGGGAACGAGCGTCGCGTGGCGGACAGCACCGCTCGGCCGATCACGGTGGGATTCATCCACGGTCTCGCGGGCTCGGCAGCGGTGGTGACGCTGCCGTCGGTAGCGCTGATTCCCGAGCCGGCGTGGGCCGTGGGATACCTCGCGGTATTCGGGATCGGCACGATCGCCGGCATGATGCTCATCACGGCGTCCATCGCCGCGCCGGCGTTGTTCGCCACGCGGAGATTCGCCGGGATGAATCACAAGCTGCGCATCGCGTCCGGCGTCGTGAGCATCGGCTTCGGGCTGTTCCTGGCGCACCGCATCGGATTCGTGGACGGGCTGTTCAGCACTGCGCCCTCGTGGACACCGCACTGAGCGCGAGCGAATCGGCGCGCGCACGTCGCGTGAGCGAGAAGCTCCGCCGCTGGTTCCGCGCGAACGGGCGCGACCTGCCCTGGCGGCGAACGCGCGATCCGTACCACGTGCTCGTCTCCGAGCTCATGCTGCAGCAGACGCAGGTGTCACGGGTGGTGCCGCGGTACGGCGATTTCCTTGCAGAGTTTCCTACGCTGCATCACATCGCGCGTGCGCGGCCGGCGCGGGTGACGGAGGCATGGTCGGGGCTCGGCTACTACGCGCGAGCGCGAAACCTCCACGCGCTCGCGCGCGAGGTCACTGATCGCGGGCGAAACGCATCCGCCACGCTGCCGTCGGATGCCGCGTCGCTCCGCGCCTTGCCTGGCATCGGCGCCTACACCGCGGGCGCCGTCAGCTCGTTCGCCTACGAGCGGCGCGCCGAGCTGGTCGACACCAACGTGGCGCGCGTCCTGAAGCGTGTGTTCGCGCCGGATGCGGATCTCAAGACGACCCGCGGCCAGAAGCGCGTGTGGGCCATCGCGCGCGCCATCCTCCCGCGCACCGGCCGCGCGACCTGGACCCACAACCAGGCACTCATGGAGCTCGGCGCACTTGTCTGCACGGCGCGCGTTGCGCGGTGCGATGTCTGCCCGATACGGACCGACTGTCAGACGAAAAGCGGCGCAGCACGCCGCGATTGAGTCAGACGAGAACGGGGCGCCAACGGGCGCCCCGTTCGGGTCGGACGAGCGCGGCGACGCCGCGCGGGTCAGACGGTCTTACTTCCTGACCGCGTCCTTCCGCTCCGACGCGCCCACGCGGTGGTCGAGCTTCGTCTGGTAGCTCCGTTCGCCGTACCCGACGTAGATCTGCCGCGGCCGGGCGATCTTCTGCTCCTTGTCGTTGAGCATCTCCTCCCACTGGGAGAGCCAGCCCGCCGTTCGTGCCACCGCGAACAGCACGGTGAAGAAGTCGGTCGGGAACGCCATCGAGCGATAGATGAGGCCCGTGTAGAAGTCCACGTTCGGGTAGAGCTTGCGCGAGACGAAGTAGTCGTCCGACAGCGCGATGCGCTCCAGCTCGAGCGCGATCTCGAGGTCGCGATCGACGCCGACGATCTTGAACACATCGTCAGCGAGCTTTTTCACGATGCGGGCGCGCGGATCGTAGCTCTTGTACACCCGGTGACCGAAGCCCATCAGCTTCTGCCCCTTGCCGCTCTTCACTCCCTCGATGAATGCGGGGATGTTCTTCTTGTCCCCGATCTCCTTGATCATGCGGAGCACGGCTTCATTCGCCCCGCCGTGGAGCGGGCCGTACAGCGCGGCGATGCCGGCGGCGACCGCGGAGAAGGGGTCCACGTGCGAGCTCCCGACGGCGCGCACGGCGTTCGTCGAGCAGTTCTGCTCGTGGTCGGCGTGCAGGATGAACAGCACCTCGAGCGCCTTCACGAACACCGGATTCGCCTCGTACTTCGGCTCCGTCATGCGCGCGACCATCGAGAGGAAGTTCTCGACGTAGCCGAGATCGTTGTCGGGATAGATGAAGGGAAGGCCCTTCACGTGCCGGTAGCAGAACGCGGCGAGCGTCGGGAGCTTGGCGAGCAGCCGCACGGTGCTGATGTGCCGCTCCTCGGGATCCTGGATGTTCTTCGCCGAGGGATAGAACGAGGAGAGGGCCGCCACCGAGCTGCACAGCATGGACATCGGGTGCGCGTCGTACCGGAAGCCCTGCAGGAAGTTCTTGATGTTTTCGTGGACGTAGGTGTGGTACGTGATCTGGTGCGTCCAGTCATCGTACTCGGCCTGCGTCGGCAGCTCGCCGTTGCGGAGGAGCCACGCCACCTCGAGGAAGCTGGCCTTGTCGGCGAGCTGCTCGATCGGGTAGCCGCGGTAGCGCAGGATTCCCTTCTCGCCGTCGATGAAGGTGATCGCGCTCTTGCAGCTCGCGGTGTTGAGGAACGCCGGGTCATACGACATGAGCCCGAACTCGTCGGGCGAGCGCTTGATCTGGCGGAGGTCCATGGCGCGTACGCCGGTGTCGCCCTCGACACCCGGCGGCATGATCGGCACGGAGTAGCCGGTGCCGGTGCGCGTGTCCTTGATCTCGAGCGCGCCGTCGGCGGCGCTCGTCGAGTTCGGGTCCGTCTTGCTCATGTCCACGTTCTCCCTGGAATTGCCTTCACGTCGGCGAGCTCATGCCCGGCCGAGCCTGAAATGTATTGGTGTGCTAACCGTCATGTCACGGGCGGCTGCCGAGCTCGTACACGATCTCCCACTCCTCCTCGGTCACGGGCTGGACACTCAACCGACTGCCCTTCTGGAGCAGCGCCATCCGCTCGAGACCGGGCACGCCGCGCAGGTCGGCGAGCGCGAGCTGCCGGGCCAGGGGCGCCACGGCCCTGATGTCCACCATCATCCACGTCGGCGAGTCCGGGTTCGACTTCGGGTCGAAGTGCTCTTCCTTCGGGTCGAAGGCGGTATGGTCGGGATAGCTCTCCCGCACCACCTCGGCGACCCCGACGATGGCGGCCGGCTCGGCGCTCGAGTGGTAGAAGAAGACCAGATCGCCGCGCTTCATGTCGTCACGCATGAAGTTGCGCGCCTGGTAGTTCCGGACCCCGTCCCAGCTCGTGGTGCGTGCGGGGCTGCGCAACAGGTCGTCGAACGAAAAGCAGTCCGGTTCTGATTTCACGAGCCAGTATCGTCTGGCGTGCCTGGCAGGGCTCATGGCATTGGAGGTTGGTGTCCTGAATGTAGTCGCGTGCCCGCTGCACCTTGTAGCCGGGGGCGGCCGGGGCGAGCTTTGGCCACATGCCCGATCAGCTGTGGGTCCTGGCGCTCGTGTCGCACGTCGTTCGTGTCGCGCTGCTCGCCATCGGTGTCGTGCTCGCTGTCGTCGCCGCGCTGGACTGGGCAGCGCGAACACGGCGGGTGAACCCGTTCGGCGGCATCGCGCGCTTCATGCGCACGCAGGTGGACCCGCGGCTTGCCGGGGTGGAGCGCCAGGTGCTGCGTGCGGGTGGTCAACTCACGACGACCCCCTGGTGGGCCCTCCTCGCCTACGTGGTGCTTGCGGCATTGGCGATCGCGCTCGTGGACGCCGCGATCGGCCTGGTGCTGGACGCGCAGGCCGCGTTCGGTCGGGGCGCGGTGGGCGTGCTCTTCCTCGCGATCCGCTGGACGTTCGCCTTCCTCAAGCTCGCGATCATCGTGCGCGTCGTGCTCTCCTGGCTGCCGAGATTGGCGCACAGTCGTTGGCTGTCGTGGAGCTTTGGCGCCACTGACTGGATGCTGCGCCCCCTGCGCCGAGTGGTGCCGCCACTCGGCGTGATCGACATCACACCGCTCGTCGCGTATTTCGGGCTCGTGCTTCTGGAATGGCTCGTCGAATCCGTTCTGCTCGCCGGAATTGTTTGAGTGGACGTATTGCGCGTCGAGGTGCGCGGGGCGAGCATACGCGTGCACGTGCACGTTCAGCCGCGCGCATCGCGTAGCGAGGTGGTCGGCTTGCACGGCGCGGCGCTGAAAGTGCGTCTGCACGCGCCCCCGGTCGACGGCGCGGCGAACGACGCGCTGGTGGCGCTCCTTGCAGAGCGACTGGATATCCCGCGGCGCGATGTTCGCATCGTGCAGGGCGCCACCTCACGCGCGAAGGTGGTGGAGATCACAGGCACGACGGCGGGCGCCGTGCGAGCGCTGGCTGAGCACGGAACGGATGCATCGAACTGAGGGACTTCAATGACGTACGTACTGCTGGTGGGGAGAGACGTCGCGCTGCTCGAGGGACTTTCGCAGTCGCTTGCCACGCTCGGGCACACGCCGCGTGTCGCACACGATCTCTCCGAGGCGCGCCAGATCGCCGGCGCGCAACCGCCGCTGGTACTGGTCGCCGACCGCTCCCTGGCGAGCAGTGGAGGCGCCGAGCTGCTCGGCACACCGCTCTCGGCTGGAGGCGCACGAATTCTGTACCGGCTCGCATCGTCACCGATGGTCCCGCTGCTGCCGGCTCTGCAGCGCGCGGTGCTGGCCGATCTCACGCTGCCGCTGGAGCGGCACCGCCTGGCGGCACTCGTGCAGTCCGTGGCGGAGCGGGCACGATTGGCGGGGCGGACACCGAAGCACACGCCGCCGGAGTCGCGGACGGTCTAGACTCGAAAGCACGTGTCATCCCGCAGGGCGACCCGCATTCACCTTCGCGTGGCCAGTCCCTCCCACGGGACGCGTTCGAAGTAATGAACTGCTGGAACACGGACGAGACGCGGACTGCACGGACCGACGCAGGCCGCTCCTTGAGTGGGCACAGCGCCAGGACTATCGCCCGGTCCGAGGCTGCTGCTGGAAGAGCAGAGGGACACTTGGGGGTATGGGATCGAATCTGGCGCACCGCGGCCGCCTCCCACACCCGGAAACATTGGCGGTCATGTCCACCCATTCTCACGGAGCGCTCGCGGCGCGAGGAGCAGTCCGCGGCAGTCTGCGGTCTTCCGCGTCTCGTCCGTGTTCACACCCCTTCAGCAGCTCAAGAGCATTCCGCAGAGGGGCTGGCCACGACCAGCGGAGAGCAGGTCCCGAAACCTCGCTTCGCGGGTGCGGGACGACGCATGTGGGAGCATCGGTTCGGCCGCCCTCTCTCCGGTTGCCCGCCCTGCCCCCGCTCGCTATCATTAGACCAGCAGCAAAAAAACCGATCCCGTGGCGATTTCCAGCAAATTGCGGCCACGTTAATCCCCTGCTAAAGCGCGAGCCCGCACGCCGTCGCGTCAGGGCTCTTTTTTATTGGGTTCCACCATGTCCTTCCCGAAACTCGCTGACTCGACGCACCCGTACCTTCGCGCCCTCGCCGAGCGCGTTCTCGTGTATGACGGCGCGATGGGCACCAACATCCAGCGCCATCACCCCACGCCTGAGGACTTCGGCGGAAAGGCACTCGAGGGGTGCAACGACAACCTCGTCCTCACCCGCCCCGACATCATCCAGTCGATCCACGAGTCGTTCCTCGCCGTGGGCTGCGACGTGGTGGAGACGTGCACCTTCCAGAGCACCCCGCACCGCCTGCGCGAGTGGGGGCTGGAGGACAAGACCCGCGAGCTGAACGTCCAGGCCGCGCGCCTCGCGCGCGCGGCGTGTGACAAGTACGCCACCCCCGACCAGCCGCGCTTCGTCGCCGGCTCCATCGGGCCGACGGGCATGCTGCCGTCGAGCAGCGATCCGATGCTCTCGAACATCACCTTCGAAGCGCTCGCCGAGACCTACTACCTGCAGGCGAAGTATCTGGTGGAAGGCGGGGTGGACGTGCTGCTCGTCGAGACGGCGCAGGACATCCTCGAGGTGAAGGCGGCGCTGACCGGCTTCGAGCGACTGTTCGCGGAGCTGGGTCGTCGCGTCCCGGTGCAGACGCAGGTCACGCTCGACGTGAGCGGCCGCATGCTGCTCGGGACCGACATCGACAGCGCGCTCACGACGCTCGAGGCGATGCGGGCGGACGTGATCGGATTGAATTGCTCCACCGGGCCGGAGCACATGCGTGAGCCGGTGCGGTTCCTCACCGAGCACGCGTCGCGCCCGATCTCGGTCATCCCGAACGCGGGCCTTCCGCTCAACACTGGCACCGGCGACGCGGTCTATCCGCTCGAGCCGGCCCCGATGGCGGCGATGCTGCGCGAGTTCGTCGAGCAGTTCGGCGTCCGCGTCGTCGGTGGCTGCTGCGGTACCACGCCCGAGCATCTCTCGGCGATCGTCAGCGCCGTGGGTGGTGCGAGGCCAGCAGATCTCCCCACGCACCGTCGCGAGGCAAAGGTCGCGTCGGCGATGCGCGCCGCAACGCTCCGCCAGGAGCCGGCCCCGCTGCTCGTCGGCGAACGCGTCAACGCCCAGGGCTCGCGCAAGGTGAAGCGACTCCTTCTCGCCGACGACTACGAGGGCATCGTGGACGTCGCACGCGAGCAGCAGGAGTCGGGCGCTCACGTGCTCGACATCTGCGTCGCCGTCACCGAGCGTGCCGACGAGGCCGACCAGATGGCGAAGCTCGTCAAGCTGCTGTCGATGAGCGTCGAGACGCCGCTGATGATCGACTCGACCGAAGCGCCCGTCGTCGAGGCGGCTCTCCAGCACGTGCCCGGCCGCGCGATCATCAACTCCATCAACATGGAGAATGGCCGCAAGCGCATCGACACCATCGTCCCGATCGCGAAGAAGCACGGCGCGGCGCTGGTCGCGCTGACGATCGACCTCGCGGGCATGGCCAAGACGCGCGAGCGAAAGCTCGAGGTGGCGAAGGCGATCTACGACATCGTCGTCGGCGAGTACGGCCTGGCGCCGGAAGACCTGATCTACGACGCGCTGACCTTCACCCTCGCCACTGGCGACCAGGAGTGGGTGGACAGCGCGCACGAGACCATCGAGGGCATTCGCCTCATCAAGCGCGAGCTGCCGGGTGTCTTCACGATCCTCGGCGTGTCCAACGTCAGCTTCGGCCTCGACGCCGACGCCCGCCACGTGCTCAACTCCGTCTTCCTCCACCACTGCGTGGAGGCGGGGCTCGACGCGGCGATCGTGAACCCGGCACACGTCCGGCCCTACGCCGAGATCAGCGCCGAAGAGCGCGCGCTCGCCGACGACCTGGTGTTCAACCGGCGCCCCGATGCGCTGCAGCGCTTCATCGACGGCTTCGCGACGAAGGAGCAGAAGGCGGCTCGCGAAGAGAAGGAAGACCCGACTGCCGGCATGACGCCGGATCAGAAGGTCCACTGGATGGTCGTCCACCGGAAGAAGGAGGGCATCGAAGCCGCGCTCGACGCGACTGGCGTGCGCGAACAGCCGGTGCGCGTGCTGAACGACGTCCTCCTTCCCGCGATGAAGGAAGTCGGGGACAAGTTCGGCGCCGGTGAGCTGATTCTCCCCTTCGTGCTCCAGAGCGCCGAGGTGATGAAGAAGGCGGTGAAGCACCTCGAGCAGTTCCTCGAGAAGGCGGAGGGCTACACCAAGGGGAAGGTCGTCGTCGCCACGGTCTACGGCGACGTGCACGACATCGGCAAGTCGCTCGTCAACACGATCCTCAGCAACAACGGCTACACCGTGTTCGACCTCGGCAAGCAGGTGCCGGTGAACACGATCATCGAGAAGGCGCAGGAGGTGGGCGCCGACGCGATCGGCCTGAGCGCGCTGCTCGTCAGCACGAGCAAGCAGATGCCGCTCTGTGTGCAGGAGCTCGACAAGCGCGGGATCCAGATCCCGGTGCTCATCGGTGGCGCGGCGATCAATCGCCGCTTCGGGCGCCGCGCCATGTTCGTGGAGGGTGAGCGCGCGTACGAGTCGGGCGTCTTCTACTGCAAGGACGCGTTCGAGGGACTGGAAACGATGGATGCGCTCCAGGAATCGCCCGAGAAGCGCGCGGAACTGACGACGAAGCTGATGGAGGACGCCCGGAAGGATGCGTTCCTCCATACCAACGTCGGCAAGGACGTGAAGCGTGGCAGCGACGCCGGCGAGAAGAGCGACGTCACCCAGGATCACGCGGTTCCCGCTGCGCCGTTCTGGGGCACGCGCGTGCTGGAGGACATCCCGCTCGAGGAGGTGTTCGACGTGCTCGACCTCGACGAGCTGTATCGCCTGCAGTGGGGTGGCCGCGGCTCGGGGCCCGAGTTCGACAAGATGGTGCGCGAGGTATTCGAGCCGACGCTCGAGCGACTGAAGCGCGAGGTACGCGAGGAGGACTGGATCAAGCCGCGTGCGGTGTATGGCTACTTCCCCGCGCACAGCTCCGGCAACGAGGTCGTGATCTACGACCCGGCGGCCTACGCGAAGGATGGCTCACTCACCGAAATCGCGCGCTTCCACTTCCCGCGCCAGGAGGGACGCGAGCGTCTTTGTCTCGCCGACTACTTCCGGCCATCGTCGAGCGGCGAGGTGGACGTCGTGGCGCTGCAGGTGGTAACCGTCGGTGACGAAGCCACGCGGCGCTTCGAGGCGCTGCAGGGCGCCGGCGAATACACCGAAGCGTTCTACTCGCACGGCCTCTCCGTGGAAGCCGCCGAGGCGGTCGCCGAGTGGATGCACCGCCATGTGAAGAAGGAGCTCGGACTTCCATCGAATCGTGGCAAGCGATACTCGTGGGGCTACGGCGCCTGCCCCGATCTCGAGGATCATCAACAGGTGTTCAAGCTGCTCCCGGCCGCGGATGCACTCGGCATGGACCTCACGTCTGCGTTCCAGTTGATGCCGGAGCAGAGCACGGCGGCGATCGTCATCCACCATCCACAGGCGAAGTACTACGCGGTGCGCACGGCCGAAGGCGCAGGGCTGGCGTGAGCTACGGGCCGGTCGTTCACGAGAAGCGCGATCCGACGACGATCGCCGCCGCGCTCGCGCGCCTCGTGGATCCGCAATCGCTCGTGCTGTTCGACGGCGCGATGGGCACGATGCTCTACTCGCGCGGCGTGTTCATCAACCAGTGCTACGACGAGCTGAACGTTCGCGCTCCCGACCTCGTGCGCGAGGTGCATCGCTCCTACGTGAAGGCAGGCGCCGAAGTGCTGGAGACGAACAGCTTCGGCGCGAACCGGCTCAAATTGGCGCAGTTCGGGCTCGCCGCGCAGACGCGGGAGCTGAACCAGAGAGCCGCCGAGCTGGCGCGCGAAGCGGCCGACGACGGGAATGACGTACTCGTCGCCGGCGCGGTGGGTCCGCTCGGCGTGCGGCTCGAGCCGTACGGACCGACGTCGGTGGAGGAGGCGCGCGAGATCTTCCGCGAGCAGATGGAAGGGCTGAAGGCGGGCGGCGCCGACCTGTTCATCCTCGAGACGTTCAGTGACCTGCACGAGATCGGGCAGGCGATCGCCGCGGCGCGCGAGGTGGACCCGACAATGCCCGTCGTGGCCCAGATGACGGTCGGCGTGGATGGACTCACGCCGTACGGCGCATCGCCGGAGGACGTGGCGCGCGCGCTCGACCGGTTCGGCGCCGACGTGCTCGGTCTCAACTGCTCGGTCGGTCCGCAGATCATCCTCGAGGCGGTCGAGAAGATGGCGCCGCTGACGCGGAAGAAGATCTCGGCGCAGCCGAACGCCGGCATGCCGCGCGAGGTGGGCGGGCGCAGCATGTACATGGCGAGCCCCGAGTACATGGCGAGCTACGCGCGGCACCTCTTTCAGGCCGGCGCGCGAGTGCTCGGCGGATGCTGTGGCACGACGCCCGAGCACATCCACGCGATGTGCGAGGGGATTCGTCCGCTCAGCCCGCGCATTGCGCGCGCGGTGTCGGGGGGTCAGGTGATCGTTGGTACCGCACCGACGCTGCGGGAGGGCAAGCGCACGCCCGATGTGGAGGCCGTGCCGCTCGCCGAACGCTCGCGCTGGGGTGAGAAGATCGCCGCCGGCACGTTCGTGACGAGCGTGGAGATCGTGCCGCCGCGCGGGGTTGACGCGTCGCGCATGATTGCCGACGTGGCGCGGCTGAAGGATGCGGGGGTGGACGCGGTAAACGTCCCCGACGGTCCGCGCGCGCAGAGCCGCATGGGCGCGTTGCTCACCTCGCTGCTCATCGAACAGCAGGTGGGAATCGAAACCGTCACGCACTACGCCTGCCGCGACCGCAACCTGCTCGGCATGCTGAGCGACTTGCTCGGCGCGTCGGCCGTTGGCCTGCGCAACCTGCTGCTCATCACCGGCGATCCGCCGAAGATGGGGCCGTACCCGAGCGCCACCGCGGTGTTCGACATCGACTCCATCGGGCTCACGAACCTGGTGAACAACCTCAATCACGGACGCGACCCGGGCGACAACGCCATCGGCGCGCCGACGAGGTTCGTCATCGGCGTCGGTGTGAACCCGGCACCGGTGGATCTCGAGCACGAGCTGCGACGATTCGCGTGGAAGGTGGAGGCGGGCGCGGAGTTCGCCGTCACCCAGCCGGTGTTCGACGCGACGCAGCTCGAGAACTTCCTGCGGCGCACCGACGGCGAGCGGGTGCCGATCGTCGCCGGTATCTGGCCGCTGGTGAGCGTGCGCAACGCGGAATTCCTCGCGAACGAAGTGCCGGGGGTTAGCGTGCCCGATGCGGTGATCACGCGGATGCGGCGGGCGGGTGAGAAGTCCAAGGAGCACGCGGTCGCTGAGGGAATCGCGATCGCGCGCGAGATGCTGGGACGGGTGAGAGGGGAGGTTCAGGGAGTGCAGGTGTCGGCACCGTTCGGGAAGGTGGAGCTGGCGCTGGACGTGTTCGCGTAGCTCGAGACGGGATCACCGGCGGCCTCGCGGTGGTTCGAGTCGGGCTGCATTTTGGTCGCTCACCCGCCGACCAGTCCCGATGCGCATCCCTGCCCTCCCCTTCCGCACGGCGTTTCCCCTCGTTGCGGCGTGCTTCGTCATCCCGCCGCACGTCGTTGCCGACGTCGCGCCGGCGCCGGTTTCTCCCGCCCTCGCGGAACCGAGTCCATCGCCCGATCACCGCGAGATCGCGTTCGTCTCCGGCGGTGACATCTGGACGGTGCCATTCGGCGGAGGTGAGGCGCGGCTGCTGGTGTCGCACCCGGCAACTGAGAGCCGGCCGATCTATTCACCTGATGGATCGCAGCTCGCCTTCGTGTCCAATCGGACGGGGAACGGGGACGTCTACGTCCTGACGCTCACCACTGGCGACACGAAGCGAATCACGTGGGATGACGGGAACGACCAGCTCGACGGCTGGTCGCGCGACGGGAAGTGGCTCTACTTCTCCTCCACGAGCCATGACATCGCCGGAATGAGCGACGTCTATCGTGTGCGCGCCACCGGCGGCACGCCGATGATCGTCGCCGGCGACCGGTACGCCACCGAATACTGGAGCGCTCCTGCACCTGACGGGGCGACGATCGCCATCACGGCGCGCGGGATGCCGTTCGCGCAGTGGTGGCGTCACGGCCACAGCCACCTCGACGAGAGCGAGATCTGGCTCGTGCACGACGTCGCCCCCGGCTCGGCGAGCACGCCACGCTATGAGCCGGTCACGACGGGTGGCGCGAAAAGCGGATGGCCGATGTGGTCGGCGGATGGCTCGGCGATCTACTTCATGAGCGATCGCTCGGGGAGCGAGAACCTCTGGTCGCGCGCCACGAGCGGTGGCGAGGCGAAGCAGCTCACGCGCTTCACGGATGGCCGGCTGTTGTGGCCCTCCATCAGCACCGATGGCAAGGCAATCACCTTCGAGCGCGACTTCGGTGTCTGGACCTACGACGTCGCCAGCGGCCAGGCCCAGAAGGTCAACGTCACCCTCCGTGGTGCACCAGCTGGTCCGGGCGTGGAGCACCTGACGCTCTCCAACGGCATCCAGCAGCTCGCGCTCTCGCCGGACGCGAAGAAGGTCGCGTTCGTCGTGCGCGGTGAGGTCTTCGCCGCATCGGCAAAGGACGGCGGCGACGCAACGCGCGTGACCGACACGCCCGGCGCCGAGGAGCAGATCGCCTGGGCGCCCGACAGCAGGCGCCTCGCGTACTCGAGTGATCGCGATGGCCCCTGGCACATTTACATCTACGACTTCGGCACGCGCACGGAGAAACAGCTCACGCGTGGCAGCGAGAACGACATTTCGCCACGCTGGTCACCCGACGGGAAGCAGCTCTCCTTCGTACGGGGCGGTCGCGAGCTGCACGTGCTCGACGTCGCCGCGGGCACGGAACGGAGGCTCGCCACGGCGTGGCTGAGCCGCCCGCCCTTCGTCGATCCGCGCGAGGTAGCGTGGTCGCCCGACGGGAAGTGGCTGGCCTACGTGACCGGCGTTGGCGCGAAACAGTTCGCGAACGTGTTCCTGGTGCCCGTAACCGGCGGCGAGCCCCGACAGGTGAGCTGGTTGTCGAACGGCAACGGCGGCGGATTGTCGTGGAGCCCCGACGGGGCGTTCATCACGCTCTCATCGGGCCAGCGTACGGAGGACGGCCAGGCGATTCGCATCGACCTCGTGCCGCGCACGCCGCGCTTCCGCGAGGATCAGTTCCGCGACCTGTTCTCGCCCCCCTCACCGGGCCCACCTGGCCCCCGCACCCAGCAACCCGGACCGGGCGCGCCCACGCCGCAGCAGCCCGCGACGCGCACCGACAGCTCCGCTCGGCGCGACAGCACCACGCGCACGAAGAAGGACGTGACGATCGCCTTCGACGACATTCGCAAGCGCGTCGACGCGCTGCCCACTGGCGTGGACGTCAACGACGTCTCGATCAGTCCCGACGGGAAGACGCTGCTGCTCGTCGCCTCGGCGGCGGGCCAGACGAATCTGTACACCTATTCCATCGATGAGCTGTCGCGCGAGCAGCCGACAGCGCGTCAGCTCACCAGCACCGGTGGGTTCAAGAGTGCCGCGCAGTGGTCGCCCGACGGGAAGGAAGTGTGGTTCCTCGAGAGCGGCCGCATCAACACCGTCACCGTGGACTCTCGTGCCGTGAAGCCCCTCGCGGTCAGCGCCGAAATGGACGTCGACTTCGACGCGCAGAAGATGGCCGTGTTCAACCAGGCGTGGTCGTTCCTGCGCGACAACTTCTTCGATGCGAAGATGCGCGGCACGGATTGGAACGCGCTGCACGACGAGTACGGGGCTCGCGTAGGCGCGGCACGTACGCCGGACGAGATGCGCCGTCTGATGAACCTCATGATCGGCGAGCTGAACGCATCCCACATGGGGATCGGTGGTCCTCCGGCGCAGCAGCCGTACACCGGCCGGCTGGGACTCCGCTTCGATCGCGCCGAGTACGAGCGCGATGGCAGGCTCCGGGTTACGGAAGTGCTCCCACTCGGCCCTGCCGCGCTGGGCGGGCGGATCCACGTCGGCGATGTCCTGACTCGCGTGGATGATCATGCGGTGGACGCGAAGACGAACCTCGACGAGCTGCTGGCCTACCGCACCGGCAAGCAGACAGTGCTTGCCATCAGTCCACACACCGGCGCGGCGCGCGAGGTGACGGTGCGTCCCGTGAGCGGCGGGACCGCGAAGGGTTTGCTCTACCGCGCATGGGTGGAATCGCGTCGCGACTACGTGAATCGCATCAGCGGCGGCCGGCTCGGCTACGTTCACATGTACGACATGGGTGAGGGTTCCCTCCACCAGCTCTACGAGGACCTCGACGCCGAGCAGGTAGGACGTGAGGGCGTGGTGGTGGACGTCAGGAACAACAACGGCGGCTTCGTGAACCCGTATGCGCTCGACGTGCTCTCGCGTCGCCCCTACCTGACGATGAAGTTCCGCGAACAGCCGGCTGTGGGCGCGCGCAGCGCACTCGGCCAGCGCGCGCTCGAGCTGCCGACGATTCTCGTCACGAACCAGCATTCGCTGAGCGATGCGGAGGATTTCACCGAGGGCTACCGCACGATGCACCTCGGCAAGGTGGTCGGCGAGCCGACGGCCGGATGGATCATCTTCACGTCGAATCGTACGCTGCTCGATGGAACGACCGTGCGGCTCCCGGGAACTCGGATCACCGATACGGAAGGCAAGGACATGGAGATGCACCCGCGGCCGGTGGACGTGCTGGTGGTGCGGCCGGTGGGTGAGTCATACAGCGGCAAGGACAGCCAGCTCGACGCCGCGGTGAAGGAGCTGCTCGGTGAACTCGGAGCAAAGAGGTAGCTGATGAAGTGGTTGCAGATGAGTATTGCGGCGTCGATGATCGCTGTTGTCTCGTGCAGTGATTCCACGAAGCCGGTTGACCCGGCGAGTGTTGCCACCTTGTCGCTCACGCCAGCGGCAACTCCGATCGTGAAGGGAACTCAGAAACAGCTCACGTTGTCAGCGCGCGACTCCACGGGAAACGAAGTCCACGTGAACGCGCTCTGGACGTCGAACTCGCCGTCGGTTGTCACTGTCTCCAAGGACGGCCTGGTGACGGCACTCGGCTACGGCAGCGCGATGATCGAGGCCAGTGCTGGGACGCATTGGGCCATCGCCAACGTCGTCGTCACCGCTCCAATGTCGCGCAGTTATTCGGTATTGGACCTGGGCGTGTCGCTCCAAGTCGGAAGCATCATTCGGAAGCTCAGCGACAGTGGCGACGTGGTGGCCGGGAGTTACTATCGGCGGGGAGTCGCCACGGCCATTCCCGGGTGCCCAACTCCAGTCACGATCAATGGTCCCGGTCACGTGCTCTGCAGGACGGGCGTGCCCGATTCGGTGTCCAGCTTCGCCATCTGGCACAATGGGGCGCTCGTGCCGCTGACGACCGTAGACACCTTCAAGGCGGGAGACTTTCGGGCGTTCGCGATGAGCGATTCCGACGAGGTAGCCGGCATGTTCTGGCGGCCTTCGTTCGTGAACGCCAACTGTCCCGCGTCCGGTGACCGGTGTCTGGCGATCTGGAAGAATGGCTCCGTGAGCTTTCCCGGTTACACGGCAGCGACGGCCGATGCGATGCTGATGAACAACCGGGGACAGGTCGTGCTCGAGCAAGCCATGTGGGCGCCTTCGTCACCGGGATTGACATCGACGATCTTCAACGTGACTACAGGAAGTCGTACGAACGCGGAATGGGGAATTCATGCGCTGAACGACAACGGATGGGCGGCGATACAACTGCCATACGTTCAGCCTGGTGATCCGAGCACGTCGGGCTCGCGCGCGGATGTCATGACGCCGACATACACGATGGGACTCGGGAATGGGGGTGCTACGGGCATCAACAACTCGAATGTCGTGGTCGGTACCCTCGATGTGGGCGCCTTCATCTGGCGGGGCGACGCGATCGCCATGCTCACCGACGCGGCGACCGATCGCACCTGGACCATCACTGCGGCGAACGAGATCAACAACCGCGGCCAGATTCTCGCCACCGCCGACAACTCCGACGGCCGCAAGGGCCACACCGTCATCCTGACACCCACGCAACCTTGAGAACGAGCAAGCTCGCGTCGCTCGTGATTGCTTGCGTCGCCACCGCTATGCTCGCGCCGAACGCGCACGCCCAAGAGAACTACGAGATCCAGGTCTACGGCTCGGAGACGATGCCCGTCGGCGCCACGATGTTCGAGCTCCACAGCAACTACGCGCTCCAGGGACGTCGCGACCTGGAGCTTGGCACGCTCCCCACGCACCACGCGGCTATCAGGACCGACAATACTCCACCGACACCTGGAGCATCGAGATCCGTCCCATCATCGACAAGCAGCTCGCCGCCTGGTACGTGTCGTTCAATCCCACACTCGAGCACGGGCTGCGTGGCGAGACATCAGCCGAACTGTGCGAACCCCACCGTGTTGCCACCCGGCTCACGCACATAGATCTCCGTGCTCCCGTAGAACGTCGTGTGGCGCGGCGAGACGACGGGCGCTCCCGCGATCGCCTTCTCCACGGCGTCAAGATCTTCCGTCGTGATGAACAACGCCGTCGAATGACCAGTGAGCTCGCTCGCCGACTCCGGCCGTTCGGCAACGACACTCGCGCGCGTCTGATACATCACCTCGATATCCCCCTTCTTCACGCTGGCGAACACCAGCTTGCCGTCGTCGCCCGGGACCTGATTCTCGGCGGCGAAGCCGAGGCGGTCGGTCCAGAATGCGATGCATGGTTCGACAGCATCCACGACGAGGACCGGGGTGAGGCGACCGAGCGCTGGACCTGCGGAGTTCGTGGCTGCTGGCATTGGGCACCGTCCGTTCGATGTTGTGAAAGCAGGTCCCGACAGGATCTTCGGTCTTGCGGGACGACACGACTCGCGCGCGACTACGAGGTGACACGCGCGAGGCCGAATAAACACCGAATCGGCCGGTGCGTCAAGATCGCGCCGAGCCACGAGTCGGACGTGACATTCGCCTCGCCCCTGCCCCGTCTCCCGCGCTAACTTGGAGGCGATACCTCACTGTCGGGACCGATGAAGGCCATTCTGCTGATCGACCACGGCTCGCGGCGCAGCGAAGCCAACGAGATGATGGATTGCATGGCGAACCTGGTGCAGGCCGTCGCCGGACCGGACGTCGTCGTCCGCTACGCGCACATGGAGCTGTGTGAACCTTCCATAGAGGCGGGCGTCCGCGACTGCGTCGAGGCCGGAGCCACCGAGCTGATCGTCTTCCCATACATGCTCTCGCCCGGCAAGCACTCCACAGGCGATATCCCGCGAATGGTGGCAGCCGCAGCGAAGGACTTCCCGAAGCTCGACGTCCGCGTTACCAACGCGTTCGGTGTGCACGAGAAGCTCGCCGAGGTGATCCTCGAGCGCGCCGGCCTGCCGACCGCCAATCCGCTCACCGACGACGAGGCCGCACACTGCTGGCACTCCACGCGAAACGGGACCGCGTGCGGCGACGCGTGCCGCTGTCATCCGGTGAGCGAAGTCGTGAACGCCACTACCGTCACGCGCTGAGCGACCGAACTCGCCGAGCTGCTGAACCAGATCCCGAGACCGATGTCCTCCGAGACCGAGACCTCCCGTCCGCCGCTCACGATTCTCTCCGACGACGAGACCGCGTTCCGCGACGCGGTCGCTGCCTTTGCCGCCGATGAGGTGAAGCCGCGCGTGCAGGCGATGGAGCGCGCCGGCAAGATCGACTCGGCCCTCGTGAAGCAGTACTTCGAGATGGGGCTGATGGGCATCGAGGTCCCCGAGCAGTACGGCGGCTCGGATGGCTCGCTGATGATGGTCGCACTTGCCGTGGAAGAGATCAGCAAGTTCGACGCGGCAGCCGCCATTGTGGTGGACGTCCAGAACACCCTCGTCAACTATCCGATCAACCGCTACGGCAGTGACGCTCTCAAGGCGAAATATCTGCCGCGACTCACGAGCGACACGGTCGGCGCCTATGCACTGAGCGAACCGTCATCAGGCAGCGACGCCTTCGGTATGGCCACGCGCGCCGAGCAGCGCGGTGACAAGTGGTACCTGAACGGGCGGAAGATGTGGATCACCAACGGCGCCGAAGCAGGAATCTACGTCGTCTTTGCCAACGCAGATCCATCGAAGGGCTACAAGGGGATCACGGCGTTCATCGTCGAGCGTGAATTCAAGGGCTTCTCCGTCGGCAAGAAGGAGGACAAGCTCGGCATTCGCGCCAGCAGCACGACGGAGCTGATCCTCGATGGCGTGGAAGTCCCCGCCGGGAACGTGCTCGGACCGGTGGGCCAGGGCTACAAGGTCGCGATCGAGACGCTGAACGAAGGCCGCATCGGCATCGGCGCGCAGATGATCGGCGTGAGCCAGGGCGCGCTCGCCGCGGCGACGGCATACGTGAAGGAGCGCCAGCAGTTCGGGAAGACGCTCGACGAATTCCAGGGCATCCAGTTCCAGCTCGCGCAGGCACGCACCGACACGGAAGCGGCCCGGCTCATGGTATACAACGCCGCGCGGCTCAAGGACGCCGGCCACGACATCAGCCTGGAAGGCGCGATGTCGAAGCTCTTCTCCAGCCAGGTCGCCGAACGGGTGACGTCGATTTCGCTCGAGCTGTTCGGTGGCTATGGGTACACCACCGACTACCCGGCGGAGAAGTTCTATCGCGACGCGAAGATCGGCGCGATCTACGAG
>Ga0207705_10000667_pt1 | contig 28527 bp, 25 predicted proteins | sample KBSC13metaG_FD_184314 | JGI IMG/M metagenome (GOLD analysis project Ga0207705, IMG submission 184314) | Corn rhizosphere microbial communities from Kellogg Biological Station, Michigan, USA - KBS C1-3 metaG (SPAdes) (version 2) | ecosystem: Host-associated > Plants > Roots > Rhizosphere > Soil ... | reverse complement strand
TCACCGCATGGTTCTTCTTCGGCCTGACCACCCAGGGCATGGAATACGTCTACATGGGCTTCACGCCGAGGCTGATGGCCATCAACTGCGGCCAACTGCTCGTCTCCTACGTGGTGGCCGGCGCTGTGCTGGGTGGGCTGAAATTCCGCGCTCCGAAGGCGACCGTGACGGCGTAGGTCGAAACCCAACGACGCTCTGTTGAACCAATTTGAAACTCGTCATGGCCCGGCTTGTCCGGGCCACCCATGGTCTCTGCGCCGAAGACCATCAGCGGCGCCGCTACGCACCTTCCTGCTTGAAATCGAGATCATGGGTCAACTGGACAAGCGGGGTGATGACGACCAAAGAAGAGATAGGTCGTGTACTCACTGGCGAGAGGCGGACACACCTAGCTTCCGCCAAGGGTGGAAATCGGGCGTTGGACGTCTAGGGTGAATACCTAGATTGGATCTCAACCCATGGCGCTCATCGCTTTCTTTGGATTCTTCGTCATGGCTCTCGCGGTGTCTCTCGCGAGCGGCAACTCCATCCTGGTCTACAGCTCAGTCTCCCGGGACACTCAGCCGGTGAGCTACTGGATGGCTATCGGAATTCTCGCGCTGTGTGCCCTTGCCACTGGGGGACTCGCAGCTTGGGAACTGCTGACACACTCGCTGCCATGACGTGCGCGCAGGGTCGAAAGCAAGCCTAGCGATGAAAAGATCCACCTCGGGCAGTGTGTTCGTCTTCCGTCTGCGCAGGGCGTCACGTAGACCTGTAGCCGCGATTTCTGCATATCTTCACGATGCGACCAACATCTGCCGTCTGCAATGGGGTCGAAGGCGGACCGTGCCCCTACGTCTGGAAGCTGACCCGGATTTATAAGTACAGGCCCTAGTTGAGGGATCGACTTGGGAGGAAAGCTTGCGGCAGCGCCGTCGCTCAGAACGGCCCGCGGAAGACGACGACCGCGCCCAGGCCGATCAAGCCGAACCCGACCGCGTGGTTGAGGGTGAACGGCTCCTTTAGCCAGGCGACCGAAAAGATCGCGAACACGCCCAGCGTGATCACCTCCTGCATCGCCTTCAGCTCCGAGGGCTCATAGACCAGTCGCCCGATCCGGTTCGCCGGGACCGCCAGGCAGTATTCGAAGAAGGCGATCCCCCAACTGATCAGCACGATCAGCCACATCGCCCGGTGCTCCACCTTCAGCTGGCCGTACCAGGCGAAGGTCATGAACACGTTCGAGGCGACCAGCAGGACCACGGGGCCCACGGCAGTCCAGTTGATCGGCATCGGGAAGCTCCGGAAGCTTTGGCGTTGAGGCGGGCGCGGCCCGCCTTATAACCTCGCTCCGTCGGAGGAGCGGCGGCATGCGTCAATGGCGGGGATTCGTGGGCGTGGCGATGGCCTTGGCGCTCTCGGCCTGCGGTCCGTCCGCCAAGACGCCCGCGACAAACGCGGCCGCCTCGGGCACGCTCAGCATCGACAACTGGTCCGACTATATCGACCCGGCCCTGCTCGCCCAGTTCACCTCCGAGACCGGAATCAAGGTGCGCTACGACACCTTCGATTCCAATGAGGTGCTGGAGACGAAGATGTTGCAGGGGAACACCGGCTACGACCTGGTCGTGCCCTCGAACCACAACCTGCCGCGCGACATCGCCGCCAAGGCGATCCAGCCGCTGGACAAGGCAAGGCTTCACGGCCTGGAAAACCTGGACCCGGCGGTCATGGCGCACATGGCCCCCTTCGACCCGGGCGCCAGATACGCCGTCCCCTACATGCAAGGGACCATCGGCATCGGCTACAACACCGCGGCGGTCGCCAAACGCCTGCCGGGCGTCAAGATCGACAGTTGGGCGGTAGTGTTCGATCCGGCGAACATGGCCAGGCTGAAGGACTGCGGGGTCTATTTCCTCGACGCGTCGGAGGACATGTTCGCCGTCGCCCTGAACTACCTCGGCAAGGACCCCAATTCGCACGACCCCAAGGATTACGCCGCCGCCGCCGACCTGCTGCTCAAGGTGCGGCCCTATGTGCGCAAGTTCCACTCCTCCGAGTACATCGACGCCCTGGCCAACGGGGATATCTGCGTGGCCATCGGCTATTCCGGCGACGTGCTGCAGGCCAGGAGCCGCGCCGAGGAAGCGGCGAACAAGGTCAAGCTCGCCTATGTCGTGCCGAAGGAAGGCAGCCAGGTCTGGTTCGACGTGTTCGCCATCCCCGTCGATGCGCCCAACGCGCCCGCCGCCTACAGCTTCCTGAACTTCATGCTGAAGCCGCAGATCATCGCCAGGGCGTCCAACTACACCAAGTACGCCAACGCCAACGCCGCCGCGACCAAGCTCGTCGAGCCTTCGGTGCGCGACGATCCGGCCGCCTATCCGCCGCCCGGGCTCGCCAGCCGGCTGTTTGTGACCACCACCAAGGACCAGGGCCTGCTGCGCGACGTGAACCGCCAGTGGACGCGGGTGATCAGCGGGCAGTGACCAGCGCGGCGACGCCCCTGGTCCGCTTCGAAGCCGTCAGCAAGCGCTTCGGCGAGACCGTCGCCGTCGACGACGTGAGCCTGGACGTCGCCCAGGGCGAGTTCTTCGCCCTGCTCGGGCCCTCCGGCTGCGGCAAGACCACGCTCATGCGGATGCTAGCGGGCTTCGCGCAGCCCGACGAAGGCCGCATCCTGCTGAATGGCCAGGACATCGCGGCCCTTCCGCCGCACCGGCGGCCGTCGAGCATGATGTTCCAGACCTACGCGCTCTTTCCGCATCTCAACGTCGAGAAGAACGTGGCGTTCGGGCTGATGCAGCAGGGCTGGGACAAGGCGCGCGCGGCGGCGCGGGTCGAGGAGATGCTGAGCCTGGTCCGGCTGGAGGGCCTGAACCGCCGTCGCCCCGACCAGCTCTCCGGCGGCCAGGCCCAGCGCGTGGCGCTCGCCCGCGCGCTGGCGCCCGGCCCGCAGATCCTGCTGCTCGACGAGCCCCTGGCCGCCCTCGACCGCAAGCTGCGCGAGGAGACTCAGCTCGAACTGAAGGCGCTGCAGCGCAGGCTGGGCCTGACCTTCATGATCGTCACCCACGACCAGGACGAGGCGATGGTGGTCGCCGACCGGATCGCGGTGATGCGCATCGGCGGCATCGCCCAGGTGGGTCCGCCGGCCGAGGTCTATGAGCGGCCGGACAGCCGCTATGTGGCCGAGTTTCTGGGCGAGGCGAACCTGTTCCCCGATGGCGCGGGCTTCACCCTGGTGCGTCCCGAGAAGATGGCGCTCTCCGCCACCGCGACGCCCGGCGCCCTGGCCGGCGAAGTCACCGAGATCGCCTATTTCGGCGACCGCACGCGCTATGTGGTCCGCCGTACGGAAGGCCGGCCGCTGCTGGTCAGCCGCGCCAACGCGGGGCCGCCCCTTCCGCTCGCGGTCGGCGACAAGGCCTGGGTGTCCTACGCGCCCGACGCCGCCGTGGCGCTGGGATCGTGAAGCGGCCGTGGCTCGCCGCGGTCGCGCCCTACCTGTGGCTCGGCCTGTTCTTCGCCTTCCCGTTCCTGCTGGTGGCGAAGCTTTCGCTGTCGCACACGGTGCTGGCCATTCCTCCCTATGCGCCGCAGTTCGATCTGAGCCGCGGCCTGGCAGGCCTGCGCGCCTTCGTCCGCCAGCTCAGCTTCGAGACCTATGCGCGGCTGGTCTCGGACCGGGTCTACCTGGCCTCCTATCTTTCGAGCCTGCGGTTCGCCGCGCTCGCCACGGCGATCCTGCTGGCGATCGGCTATCCCGTCGCCTACGGCATGAGCCGCTTCCCGCCCCGCACCCGCCAAGCGCTGCTGATGGCGGTGGTCCTGCCGTTCTGGACCAGTTTCCTGATCCGCATCTACGCCTGGATCGCCATCCTGAAGCCCGCCGGCCTGCTGAACGCAGCGCTCGGCGTCCTGCACATCGCCCCGCTCAGCCTGCTCAACACCGACGCCGCCGTGATCATCGGCCTGGTCTACGCCTACCTGCCGTTCATGGTCCTGCCGCTCTATGCGGTCTTGGAGCGGCAGGACGAGCGGCTGATCGAGGCGGCGCAGGACCTCGGCTGCACGCCGACGGCGGCCTTCTGGCGCGTCACCTTTCCGCTGTCGTTGCCGGGCGTGGCGGCGGGCGCCCTGCTCTGTTTCATCCCCATGGTGGGCGAGTTCGTGATCCCCGACCTGCTCGGCGGCTCGGGGACCCTGATGCTCGGCCGCACGATCTGGACCGAGTTCTTCGCCAACCGCGACTGGCCGGCCGCCTCGGCCGTCGCCATCGTCCTCCTGGCGACGCTCGCCTTTCCGATCGCCCTCTTCCAGCGCCAGCGGGCGAGGGTGACGGCATGACCCGCGGCCCGAGCGCCTTCAACCTGCTGAGCGTGGCCCTGGGCCTCGCATTCCTCTACGCGCCGATCGTCCTGCTGGTGCTCTATTCGTTCAACGCCAGCCGGCTGGTCACCGTCTGGGGCGGGTTCTCGACGCGCTGGTACGCCGCCCTGGCGCAGGACGGGCAGATGCTGGACGCGGTGTGGGTGACGCTGCGGGTCGGCCTGATCTCGGCGACCGCGGCGACGGTGCTGGGCCTGCTCGCCGCGGTGGCCCTGGTGCGCGCCGGGCGCTTCCGCGGCCGCGCCCTCTTTTCCGGCATGATCTATGCGCCCCTGGTGATGCCGGAGGTGATCCTGGGCCTGTCGCTGCTCCTGCTGTTCGTGGCGCTTGGCCTGCCGCGCGGCTTCTGGACCGTGACCGCGAGCCACACGACCGTCACCCTCTGCTACGCCACGGTGGTGATCCAGGCGCGCCTGTCGTCCTTCGATCGCAGCCTTGAGGAGGCGGCCCAGGATCTCGGCTGCCCGCCGCTCGTCGCGTTCCTGAAGGTGACGCTGCCTGGCATCGCCCCGGCGGTCGCCGCGGCCTGGATGTTGGCCTTCACGCTGTCCCTGGACGACCTGGTGATCGCGAGCTTCACCTCGGGGCCAGGCGCGACGACCCTGCCCATGCGGCTCTACAGCCAGGTGCGGCTGGGCGTGAACCCAGAGATCAACGCCGTCTCGACGCTGCTGATCGCCGTCGTGACGCTTGGCGTGGTCGCCGCCGGAGCGATCCAGCGGGGACGCAGCGCCTCGAACTAGGCGAGAAGCCGGCCCGCCCTGCGCTGGGCGCGCAGCATGGCGCCGAGGCCGCCAAAGCCCAGGATCATCAGCATCCACGCGGCCGGTTCCGGCACCGCCGAAGTCAGCGGGGGATTATCGTGGTGCGGCGGATCGTACTTCGGCGGCTGCCAGTCCCCATCGCCGCCGTGGCCGCAGTTTACGAAGCACGGATGGCCGCCGTCGCCGTTGCCGCCGCCAACGAAGCCGCCTCCGCCGTCGCCCCCATTGCCGCCGTTGCCGCCGTTGCCGCCGTTGCCGCCATGTCCGCCATCGCCGCCGTTTCCGCCGTTTCCGCCGTTTCCGCCGCCACCGCCGCCGAAACCACCGCCACCACCGCCGCCGCCGCCGCTATAGCCGCCGTTGCCCCCGTTGCCGCCCTGGCCCGTGAAGTCGTCCGGATGGCCGCCGGGCTGGCCGCCCTGGTTGGGATTGTTCCCGCCATCGCCGCCGTGCACGAAATCGGCGAAGCTCGTCAGGCCGTCCTCGCCGTTCGGCATGAAGCCGCCCCAGGCGTCCTTGTCGCCCTCGCCGGGACCGAACATGCGGCCGTCTGCGCCACTCCGACCCACGTCGCCGCCGCCGATGGCGCCGCCATGCCGGTGGCCGTAGCCGCCGCCCTGCCCGGCGCCGAACCCGCCGCCGCCGCCATTGCCGCCAGCCATGGCCATCTCGAGGCGCGGAGCCCCGTGCTGCCCTCGGTTGGGAGCGCCACGATCGGTCGCGAACGCCAGGGCCAGGGCCCCGCAGGTGACGAGCAGCCCGAGGGTCCGCCGCCGATTGTGTTTCGAACTGGAACGGTTCTGCATCATGACCGGCGCGATGCAAACTTCGTGCGCAGTCGGGCGAACCAGGGGCGTTGGCCCCTTAGAGCGGCGGCGTCCTGTCGAACCAGGGCCGGGCCTGTTCGAGTTGGCCGGCCAGGCGGAACAGGGTCGCCTCCGCGCCCATGCGGGCCACGAATTGCAGGCCGATCGGCAGGCCGGACTTGCTCCAGGCCAGCGGCACGGTCATCGCCGGCTGGCCGGTGTTGTTGAAGGCCTGGGTGTTGGGCATGAACGCGAACAGGCGTTCCCCGATCAGCTTCGGCTCCTCCAGCACATGACCCACGGGAATCGCCGGGCTGCCCAAGGTCGAGAGCAGCAGGACGTCATAGGTCTCGAAGAGCTGCGCCTCGGCCCGCGCATAGGCGTGGAGCGCCGCAAGCCCCCGCACATAGGCCGCCGCCGCCACGCCTGAACCGCGCTTGTAGGTGGCCATGGTCGGCGCCTCGATCTCGCCGGGCTCGACCGGGCGGCCGCGCCGCTCGGCCTCGGCGTCGAGGTTGGCCGCGATGCTGGCGGCGATCACCACCCCGGCCGCGGCCTGCATGGCCGAGGCGTCGCCGGGGATCTGCACCTCGTCGACCCGGTGACCGAGCTCCTCGCAAAGCTTGGCTGTGTCGCGTACGGCCTGGGCGCATTCGGGATCGAGGCTGGCCGACTGCATGGCGCCGGTGAAGACCGCGATCCGTAGCTGGCCGGGCTCGCGTGCGGCTTCCTCCGCGAAGGGCCGTTCCGGCGGGCTCAGGAAATAGGGATCGCCGGGCTGTGGATGGCAGGCGACGTCGAGCAGGGCCGCGCTGTCGCGCACCGAGCGGGTCACGGCGTGCTGGATCGAGGCGCCGGCCCAGCCCTCGCCGACCGGCGCGAACGACACCCGCCCGCGCGACGGCTTCATCCCGAAGAGCCCGCAGCAGGAGGCGGGCGTGCGGATCGACCCGCCGCCGTCGCTGGCGTGAGCCGCCGGCACGATGCCTGCCGCCACGGCCGCGGCCGCTCCGCCGGACGACCCGCCCGGCGTGCGCGAGAGGTCCCAGGGGTTGCGGCAGACGCCCAGATATTCGGACTCGGTGAACGGCCACAGGCCGAACTCCGGCGTGTTGGTCTTGCCGAAGATCGACAGGCCCGCGCCCTTGTAGGCGGCGGTGAGCGCGCTGTCGGCGGCGGCCACGTTGTCGGCGAAGAGCCGCGAGCCCATGGTCGTGGGCGTGCCGGCCAGGCTCGCGCCGAGGTCCTTCAGCAGGAAGGGCACGCCGCTGAACGGCCCGTGCGCCGCAGGCCCGCTCTCCGCGCGCTCGGCGAACGCCTGGGTCACCGCGTTGATCTTCGGATTGACCTGCGCCATCCGCGTCGTGGCGGCGGCCAGCAGCTCGCCCGCACTCACCTCGCGCCGCGCCACCAGCTCGGCCAGGCCCACCGCGTCGTGGCGGCGATAGTCCTCGAAGTCCATGCGCGATCCCTTCGGGCGAGAGGTGGTGCCGGATGCAGGACTCGAACCCGCGACCTTCGGTTTACAAAACCGCTGCTCTACCAGCTGAGCTAATCCGGCGGCCGATCGCTGCTTATGGGATGAAGCCCTAAGGCTTCGCAAGGCTATCCGTCCCCGCTATCAGGCGGTCATGCGCATCTTCATCGACGCCGACGCCTGCCCGGTGAAGGACGAGGTCTATAGGGTCGCCGCCCGCTACGGCCTCGAAACGACCGTGGTCTCCAACAGCTTCATCGCCATTCCGCGCTCCAGCCTGATCGGGCGTATGATCGTCGACGCCGGTCCCGACGTCGCCGACGACTGGATCGCCGAGCGGACGCAACCCGGCGACATCGTCATCACCAACGACATCCCCTTGGCCGACCGGGTGCTCAAAGCCGGCGGGACGGCGATCGCGCCGAACGGGCGGGCGTTCACCGCGGATTCCATCGGCTCGGCGCTCGCCCAGCGTTCGGTCATGGAGCACATCCGCTCCACCGGCGAGATCACCGGCGGGCCCCGCCCGTTCGCCACGGCCGACCGCTCCCGCTTCCTGCAGGCGCTGGACGAGGCGGTGAACCGCGAGAAGCGGCGACGGCGATGACCCGAGCCGTCGGGGCGTTACGGCTACGCCGCCTTGCATCGCGGCGGCGTTTCGCTGATTTAGGCCCCCGGGGCCGCCCGCCGGCCGATCGCTTCCGAGGAGATTTCGAGTATGCGCCACCTGGGTCTGACACTCGCCGCCGCGGCCCTCGCCGTCACGCTTGTCGGGTGCAACAAGTCGCAGCCCAGTTCCTCGACCGGCGCCGCGCCGGCCCCGGCGCTCACCGACGCGGAAAAGGCGGCCCTGCTGACCAAGCTGCCGGCGCCCTACAACACCGCCGACCTCTCCAACGGGGAGTCGAAGTTCGCGCTCTGCTCGACCTGCCACACCCTGACCGAGGGCGGCCCCAACATGACCGGCCCAAACCTGCACGGGATCTTCGGCCGCAAGGCCGGCAGCCTGCCCGGCTTTTCCTATTCCGATGGCATGAAGGCCGCCGGCTGGACCTGGGACGCGGCCCATATCGACACCTGGATCACCGACCCGAAGGCGGACATCCCCGGCACCAAGATGACCTTCGCGGGCCTGAAGGATCCCAAGGACCGCACCGACGTCATCGCCTATCTGATGGTCAACACCGGGTTCAAGCCGTAGGCCTCACGCATCCGAGGCGGGTGTCATGGCCCTCAGCGCAACCTTGACGGGTGCGTCGTCTTGCGCGCATCATCACGGGGTCCGCCTCGGCTCTGCGATCCCTGACCGAGGCGGCGCAACCACCCGGGGCTTCCCCCAAGCTCCGGCTGCGCTGAGGCCAGACGTCCCCACGTCATATGCCGGCGCCAATGCCTGGCCTTCCCCGGAAACGGGGAAGGCCTCTTCATTTCCGGCCGCCGGACCTATTCGGCGGCGTTGGCGACGCGGGCCTTCTCGGCTTCCTCGAAGCTCTCGATCCGGCGCGCGGTGGCCTGCGGCGACTTCGTGAACCTGGCGAGCAGATTGTAGAACACCGGCACCACGAAGAGCGTGACCATGGTGGCGAAGATCGCGCCGAAGAAGATGGTCACCCCGATGGTCTGGCGGCTCTCGGCGCCGGCCCCGCCCCAGACGATCAGCGGGATCGCGCCGGCCGCCGCCGAGATCGAGGTCATGATGATCGGCCGCAGACGCAGCGAGGCGCTTTCGATCACCGCCTCGCGGATGGAGAGCCCGTCGTCGCGAAGCTGGTTGGCGAACTCGACGATGAGGATGCCGTTCTTGGCCGCGATGCCGACCAGGATGATCAGGCCGATCTGGCTGTAGGTGTTGATCGTCGAGCCGGCGACCAGCAGGCCGAACAGGCCCCCCAGCGCCGCGATTGGCACCGTCAGCATGATCACCGCAGGGTGGATCCAGCTCTCGAACTGCGCGGCGAGCACCAGGAACACCAGCAGCAGGGCCAGGCCGAAGGCCAAGCCGACCGAGCCGCTGGCCTCGAGGTAGTCGCGCGCCGAGCCGCCCCACTTGTAGGCCAGCCCTGAATGCTCGCGGGCGATCTCGCCCTGCAGGAACTTGACCGCCTGGCCTACCGTGTATCCGGGGTTGAGCTGCATCGACAGGGTGATCGAACGCAGGCGGTCGACCCGGGCGCGGTTCGGCGTGTCGCCGCTGACCTTCGCAGTCGTCACCGCCGACAGCGGCACGGTGGCGCCGGAGGTGGTGCGGACATAGACGTTGGCGAGGTCGGCCTCGCTCTCGCGCTGCGCGCGGTCGGTCTGCAGGATGACGTCATATTCCTGGCCGGACTTGATGTAGGTCGTCACCTTCTGCGACCCGAACAGCGCCTGCAGCGCCGCCCCGACCGACTGCGCCGAGACCCCCAGCGCGGTCGCCTTCTTCTGGTCGATGGCGACCAGCAGGCGCGGGCTGGTCGGCTCATAGTCCAGCCGCGCGCGGGCCATGCCGGGATTGTTCTGCGCGGCGATGAGCAGCGGCTGCACCACCGCGTCGATCTGGGGATATTCGTCGCCGAGGACGATCAGGTCGACGTTGCTGCCGCCGCCCCCGCCGCCGCCGCGCTGCAGCCCCGGCCGCACCGAGGCGATCACCCGCGCGCCGGTGATCGAGGAGAGCTCCTGGTTCAGCTCCGCCGCCATGTCCTGCGAGGAGACTTTGCGCTTGTCGCCGTCGGGGAGCACCACGTTGGCGTTGCCGGTGTTGAACTGGGAGCCGCCATAGCCCGGCAGCGAGACCGTGTAGCGCGAGGCCGAGCCGTCCCTGACCAGGTCCAGCAGGCGGGCCTCCACCTTTTTGGCCACCGAGACCGTGTAGTCGAAGCCGGCCCCTTCCGGTCCCTGGATGGCGATGTCCACACGTCCGCGGTCTTCGTTCGGGACCAGTTCGCTCGGCAGCGCCTTGAACAGCAGCAGCGCCGCCAGCCCCAACATCACCACCAGCGCCGCAGCCGCCAGGCTGGCCGAGCGCCGCCCGAGCAGCGCCTCGAGCGTCGCGTGATAGGAGCCGCGCAGCCGGTTCATCGCGCCATTCACGGTCCGGGCAAGCAGCCCCTCGCTCTGGGCCGGGCGCAGCAGCTTCGACGCCAGCATCGGCGAAAGGCTGAGCGCCAGCACGGCCGAGAACGCGACCGCGGCGGCCACCGCCACCGCCAGTTCCACGAACAGCCGGCCGATGTAGCCAGGCATGAACATCAGGGGTGCGAAGACCGAGATCAGCACGATCGTGGTGGCCACGACCGCGAAGAACACCTGCCGCGCGCCACGCTGGGCCGCGACGATCGGCGGTTCGCCCTCGTCGATCCTTCGCTGGATGTTCTCCACGACCACGATGGCGTCGTCGACCACCAGGCCGATCGCCAGCACCAGGGCCAGGAGGGTGAGCAGGTTGATCGAGAAGCCCAAGGGCGCGAGCACGATGAACGTCGACAGGATGCAGATCGGCGCCACGATCGAGGGGATCAGGGCCGCCCGCCAGGTGCCCAGGAACAGGAAGTTCACCAGCGCGACCAGCGCCAGCGAGATCCCCATGGTCACCCACACCTCCTCGATCGCCTGGCGGGTGAACACCGTATAGTCGATCGCCACGACCAGCTTGGTGCCCTTGGGCAGGGTCTGGTTGATCTCGTCCACCGCCTTGCGCACGCCGTCGGAGATCTGCAGGTCGTTAGCCTGCGACTGGCGGATGATCGCCATGCCGACCTGGTCTTCGCCGTTGGAGCGGAAGAGCCGCCTGCGCTCGTTGGGGCCCTCCTCGATGCGGGCGATGTCGCCCAGGCGCGTGACGTAGCCGCCGGACGTCGCCCCGCTCGCCACCGCGCCGGTGACGCCCTGCGCCGCCCCGGCCGTCGCCGAGGCCCCGCCGACCGCCGCGGCGCCCGCCGCCACCGTGCGGGTCTGCGCCGACAGCGGTACGACCGGCATCTGGGCGAACTGCGCGGGCGTGGAATAGGCCCGCGCCACGCGGATGGTGAAGTCCTTGGACTGCGCCTCCAGCGCGCCCGCGGGCAATTCCAGGTTCTGGCTGTTCAGCGCCGCGGCCACGTCGTCGACGGTGACGCCCCGCGCGGCCATGGCGCTGGGATCGAGCCAGATCCGCATGGCGTAGAGCTGCTCGCCGGCGAGGCCCACCTGGGCGACGCCCGGCACCGTCGAAAGCCGCTGCACGAGATAGCGGTTCGCATAGTCGGAAAGCTGCAGCCGGTTCAGGGTCTTGGAGACCATGCTGATGAAGATGATCGGCTGGCTGTCGGCGTTGGCCTTGGCGATCCGCGGCGGGTCGGCCTGGTCCGGCAGGTTCGAGATCACCCGGCTGACCGCGTCGCGCACGTCGTTGGCCGCCTCATCGAGGTTGCGGTCCAGCGTGAACAGGATGCTGATCCGCGACTGTCCGTCGCGTGACGAGGACTGCACCCGGTCGATGCCCTGGATGCCGGCCACCTGCCCCTCGATCACCTGGGTGATCCGCTCCTCCACCACCTCGGCGGACGCCCCGCGATAGGTGGTCGACACCGACACCACTGGCGGATCGACGCTGGGCAGCTCGCGCACCGGCAGGGTGGTGAAGGCCGCCAGGCCCACCACCGCCAGGATGATCGCCGCCACCGCGGCGAACACCGGGCGGCGGACGGAAAGGTCGGAAAGGGTCACGACACCGGCCTCACGACGCGGGCGGCCTGTGGGCGCCGGGCCCGGCGGGTCGGCCCGGCGCGGCGCCGGCGACGCGAATGGGCTGGCCCGGCTGGATCTTGTTCAGCCCGTCGGCGACGATCCGCTCGCCGGGCGCAGCGCCCTCGGTCAGCTCCACGAAGTTGTCCTGGCGCAGGCCCGTGACCACCGGCCGCTGCTCGGTGACCATGCGCTCGCCCTGCGGGCGCAGCACATAGACGAACGCAGAGTCGCCCTGCACCGAAACCGCGGTCTCGGGAACGCCGAGACCCTGGTGGCGGCCGTGCGAAATGGCCACCCGGACCATCATCCCCGGCTTCAGCCTGCGCTCCGGATTGGGGAACTCGGCCCGCGCGGTGATCGCCCGGGTCCGTTCGTCGACCCGGGTGTCGAGCTTGGCGATATGGCCGGAGAAGACCTGCCCAGGATAGGCGTCGACGCGGGCCGTGATCGGCTGGCCTTCGCGCAGTTCGGCGATGTAGCGCTCCGGCACCGGGAAATCGACGCGCATGGAGGAGATGTCGTCCAGGGTGACGATCGGCGAGCCGGGGTTCACCAGCGCGCCCGGCGCAACGTCGGACAGGCCGACGACGCCGGAGAACGGCGCACGGATCGTGCGGTCGGCCTGCCGCGCCTCGGCGGCCGCGACGTCCGCCTGCGCGGACAGATAGGCCGCACGGTACTGGTCGACGGACGTCTGGGCGGCGAACCCCTTCTGCTTGAGGGTGACCCAGCGGTCGTATTCCTGCTTGGCCTGGACGAGCTTCGCCTGCGCCTGGGCGAGGCCTGCGTTCTGCTCGGTGTCCTTCAGCTCGATGAGCACGGCGCCGCGCGCCACCGACTGGCCATCGGTGAAGCGCACGCGCTCCACGAGCTGGCTGGTGGCCGCGGTCAGCGTCACCGACTGGCGCCCCTTGGCCACGCCAAGCACTTCGATCTGGTCCTGGAAGGCGCGGGGCTGCACCTGCACCACCGAGACCAGCGCCGGGCCGCCGCCAAAGCCGCCCGGCCGGCCGCGAGGCGCGCCGCCGGCGCTCGCGTGGGCTCCGGTTACGCCCGCTCCCGGCCCCTTGCCGAGCGTGGTCAGCTTCAAGGCGCCGACCAGCACCATGACGACCAGCACGACCAAGGCGCCGACGAGAAAGAAATGGCGTCGTAACAAAACGGTAGGCTCCGTCACCCGGACGCAATGCTGGGCGTGTGAAATCGAGCAGGCGCGCTCTTATGCGGCTCGCATATACGGCGTCCAGTGCAGAAGAATGCCGTTGCGTTTCAGGCTCGAAACAGCGGGCCGTGCGAAACGGCGCCTGCGGATGCAGGCGCCCGCTCCAGGTCGGCGGAATTTCTGACGGTCCGGGCGGCGTAACCGCCCGCGGGCTCAGGCGTCGTAGCCGGGAAGTTCGCGATCCAGCTTGCGCAGGCATCCCGGCCAGGCCAGCGCCCCGCCGATGCCGCGCGCGACCTGGTTCCTGACCTCCGCCTGGGAGGCGTCCGGGGCGATCAGGATCTGCTCGGCGCCGCCCGACAGGGCCTTCACCTGCATGGTGCAGGCGCGCTCCAGGTAATACATCCCCACCCAGCAGTTCGCCGCGCTGTCGCCGACCGCCAGGGTGCCGTGGTTGCGCAGCAGCATCAGCGTCTTGTCGCCGATGTCGGCCACCAGGCGCTCGCGTTCGTCGTGGTTGAGGGCGATCCCTTCGTAGTCGTGATAGGCGAGCCGCGGCAGGACGATCAGCGCATGTTGCGAGATCGGCAGGAGCCCGGGTGACTGCGCCGCAACGGCGACTCCGTCGTCGGAATGCAGGTGCATCACATATTTGGCGTCCTCGCGCGCGGCGTGGATCGCCGAGTGGATCGTGAAGCCCGCCGGATTGATGAAATAGGGCGTCTCCTGGAGGATGTTCCCGTCCAGGTCGATCTTCACCAGCGACGAGGCCGTGATCTCCTCGAACAGCATGCCATAGGGATTGATCAGGAAGTGATGCTCCGGCCCCGGGATGCGGGCCGAGATGTGGGTGTAGATCAGGTCGTCCCAGCCATAGAGGGCCACCAGGCGATACAACGCGGCCAGATCCACGCGCGCCTGCCATTCCTCGGCGCTGACCTTGCCCTTCAGCGACGCCACGCCTGCAACTGATCCGTCCGCCATGGGGCGTCTCCCGTTCTGCTCTTCGCGCCCAGACTCCTCCCCGGGCGCGGACGCGTCAAGTTCAGCCGCGCACGCGTTCGACCGCGTCGAGCCAGCGGGCATAGGCGGCCTCGCGGCGATGGCTGTCCATCGCCGGCGCATAGCCTTCGGTTTGCGGCCGCGCGCCGGCGGCCTCCTCGACGTCGCGATAGACGCCGGCGCCGACGCCCGCGAACAGGGCCGCGCCCAGGGCCGTGGTCTCGCCATAGGTGGCGCGGCAGACGTTGATCCCGGTCAGGTCGGCCAGCCTCTGGCTGAACCAGGTGCTGCGCGACATGCCGCCGTCGATGCGCATCTCGACCTCTTCATGGAACGCCTCGGGCGCGTCCGCCCGCATGGCCTCGATCAGGTCGCGGGTCTGCAGGGCCGAGGCGTCGAAGGCGGCGCGGCTGATCTCCGCCAGGCCGGCGTCGCGCGTCAGGCCGACTATGGCGCCGCGCGCGCCGGCGTCCCACCACGGCGCGCCCAGGCCCGTGAAGGCCGGCACCAGCACGACGCCCAGGTCGTCCCGCGCGGCCATCGCCAGCTTCTCGACGCCCTGCGGCCCGCCGCCGACGTTCAGGCCCTCGTGCATCCACTGGATCGCTGCGCCGGCGATGAAGATCGCCCCCTCCAGCGCATAGGTCGTCCGCCCGTCCACCCGCGCCGCCACGGTCGTCAGCAGGCGCGCCTTGGACACCGGCGCGGCCTCGCCGGTGTTCAGCAGCATGAAGCAGCCTGTGCCGTAGGTGGCTTTCATCTCGCCTGGGCGGATGCAGCCCTGCCCCATCAGCGCAGCCTGCTGGTCGCCGGCCACCCCGCGGATCGGGATCGCGCGGCCCAGCAGCTCCGCCTGCGTCTCCCCGAAGTCGCCGGCGCAGTCGAGCACCTGCGGCATCAGGGTCAGCGGCGCGCCCAGCATCTCGGCCATCTCGGCCGACCACGCCTGGCGGCGGATGTCGAACAGCAGGGTGCGCGAGGCGTTGGTCGCGTCGGTGGCGTGGACCCGCCCGCCGGTCAGCTTCCAGATGACCCACGCGTCCATCGTGCCGGCCAGGAGCTCGCCCGCCTCGGCCCGGGCGCGCGCGCCGTCCACCTTGTCCAGCAGCCAGCCGATCTTGGTGCCGGAGAAATAGGGGTCGAGCAGCAGGCCGGTGATCTCGGTCACCTCGCCTTCCCGCCCCTCGGCGCGCAGGCGTTCGCAGACGTCCGCCGTTCGGCGGTCCTGCCAGACGATCGCCTTGTGGATCGGCTTGCCGGTCCGGCGGTCCCAGATCACCACCGTCTCGCGCTGGTTGGTGATGCCGATAGCGGCCACCTCCGCCATGTCGCGCGCCGCCTTCGCGACCGCCTCGCGCAACACCTCGACGCTGGCCTGGAAGATCGCCTCGGCGTCATGCTCCACCCAGCCGTCGGCGGGATAGAACTGCTCCAGCGGGCGGCCCGCCTCGGCCAGCGCCCGGCCCTTGGCGTCGAACAGGATGGCCCGCGTGCTGGTGGTCCCTTGATCGAGCGCCAGGATGAGCGGCTCGGCCATATCGTGCCTCCGACCTGAGAATTTCCCTGGTTTAAACATGTTTTCATCCGCGTCGGGCAATTTCGCCGACCTAGGCCGTACCGACAGAATGGAGGGACAGGCTTGAGCGTCGCGTTGAGCAGCGAAAGCCTGCTTGAACTCGCGAAAAGCCGCACCCCTGCGGACCGCGAGCGCCTGCTGCTGGGCATCGTGGAACTGTGCGACGTCGACGACGGCGCGACGGTGCGGGCGCAGCCGCAGGTCCAGGCCCTGCTGAATTCCATATTCCTCGGCCTGGTCGCCGGCGCCGAGCGCGAGATCCGCAGGCGGCTGGCCCAGAAGCTCTCCGGCGCCGAGTGGGCGCCCGCGGCGCTGGTCAATGTCCTGGCGCTGGACGAGATCGAGATCGCCCGGCCGGTGATCGCCTCGAGCCCGGTGCTGAAGGAACCCGACCTCGTGCGCCTGCTGGTCGAGGCGACGATCGAGCACCAGATCGAGGTGGCACGCCGGCCGAACCTCGGCGCCTCTGTGGTGGCCGCGATCCTGCGCGCCGCCGAGCCCGCGGTGATGACCGCGCTCGCCGGCAATGCGTCGGCCGAGCTGGCGCCCGCCGACATGCAGCGGCTGGTGGAGCACGCCCGCAACGTCGCGGCCCTGCGCATGCCGCTCTCGCGCCACCCCAAGCTCACCGGCGACCTGGCCATGCAGCTCTACATCTGGGTCGGCCAGGCGCTGCGCCAGTCGCTCAGCGAGCGCTTCCGGCTGGATCCCAAGCTGATCGAGGCCGCCCTCGCCCAGTCCGTCCAGGAAGCGCATGGCGCCGGCTCGTCCAACCAGGGGATCGTGGTCCTCGCCCGCGACGGCGAGCGCGAGGCCATGGAGCAGCGGCTGATCGAAAAGCTGCACGCGGCCGGCCAGTTGCGGCCCGGATACCTGGTCCGCGCGCTGCAGGAGGGCCGCCTGTCGCTGTTCGCCATCGCGCTGGCCACGCTGGGGCGCTTCGAACAGGAGCACGTCCAGCAGGTGATCGACTCCGACCGGCCCGAGCTGCTCGGGCTCGCCTGCGCCGCCGTCGGCATCGACCGCAGCGTGTTCCCCAGCATCCTGCAGATGGCCCGCAACCTGAACGGCGGCCGCCCCGGCGGCGGCGCCGAGGGCGCGGCGCGGGCGATCGGCGCCTTCGGGCCCGTCAGTCCGCAAGTCGCCGCCACTGCGTTCCGCCAGGCCGCGCTCACCGTCTGAGCTGCGGTTTGACAAGCCGCCGCCCTTGGCCGCTTCTGCCGCAGAACGCCAAAAGCCCGAGCCCTGCGTGACGCGCATCGCCTTTACCGCCAGCGAACGCCCCGAAGCCCAGGAGGCCTGCGCGCGGCTCGCCGCCCGCTACGGAGACGTGCCGATCGCGCAGGCGGAGGTCATCGTGGCCCTCGGCGGCGACGGCTTCATGTTGGAGTGCTTCCACGACAACATGGCCACCGGCCTGCCCGTCTACGGCATGAACCGCGGCTCCGTTGGGTTCCTGATGAACGACTACAGCGAGGACGGGCTGGAGGAGCGTATCGCGGTGGCCGAGCGCGCCGTGATCTACCCCCTGCGGATGGTCGCCGTAGACGTGCATGGCCAGACCCACGAGGCGCTGGCGATCAACGAGGTCTCGCTGCTGCGCCAGACGCGGCAAACGGCGAAGCTGCGGATCGCCATCGACGGAAAGCAGAGGCTGAGCGAGCTGTCCTGCGACGGGGCGCTGGTCTCCACGCCGGCCGGCTCGACCGCCTACAACCTCTCCGCCCACGGCCCGATCATCCCGCTGGACGCGCGCGTCCTGGCGCTGACGCCGATCAGCGCCTTTCGGCCGCGGCGCTGGCGCGGCGCGCTGTTGGCCCACACCGCCAAGGTCACCTTCGACATCCTCGAGCCCACGAAGCGGCCGGTCAGCGCGGTCGCCGACAACATCGAGGTGCGCGACGTGCTGACCGTGCAGGTCGCCGAACACCGCGAGGTGGCGCTCAACATGCTGTTCGACGAGGGCCGCAGCCTTGAGGAAAGGGTGCTGGCAGAACAGTTCTCAGCCTGATGCTGCGACGCAGTGAAGCACCTGGAAAGTCAGCCAAAACCGCGGCTTGGCTCTCACCGCTTATTAACGGGTTCGGCCTAGGGTTAGCGGATATCCAGCTAGAGGCCGCGCCTATGAGCCAGCAAAATCCCGGTCAGATGATCCAGCCGACCAACGCGCTCCGCCTGAAGGTGGGCGGCGGGCGACTGGGCGCGATCGACCCGGCGGCGATCGCCAAGGCGGAAGCCGCGCTCAAGAGCCTGGCCAGCAACTTCACCCAATGGCTCGCCGACGAGATCACCAAGCTCGACGCCGCCCGCCAGCAGGTGAAGGCCCAGGGCGCAACGCCCGAGACCATGGAAAACCTCTATCTGCGCGCCCATGACCTGAAGGGCCTGGGCACCACCTACGGCTACCAGCTCATCACCCGCATCGCCGGCTCGCTCTGCCGGATGATCGACGAGAAGGAAAAGCGCGCGAACACTTCGCTGGAGCTGGTCGATGCGCATATCGACGCGATCAAGGCGGCCGTCCGCGACGACATCAAGTCCGACGACCACCCGGTGGGCAGCGTCCTGGTCGAGGAACTCGAGCGCCGCGTGAAGGCCGTCGTCGCCTAAGACACGCCGCCAAGCGCCCGTTCTACATCACGTTTTCCAGCGGCTCCTCGACCACGCCGTAGCCGGCGTCGGGCGGCAGCACCAGCACGCGGCCTGACGCTCGCGCCTGGATCTGAGGCTGGACGGTGACCAGGGTGCGCGCCGCGGCCCGCGCCACCGCATCCTGCGCGTCCTTCGCCTCGGCCAGCAGCTTGAGGTTCATCCGTGTGGGGAAGATCACCTTGCGCTCGCCGGCCGCGGCCAGCCGCAGCGCTTCGGCCGGCGCGATCCACTCGGCGTCCACCGTCTCGCGCCCGTCGCAGGCGGCGAGCTGCTCCAGCGGCGCGTTCACCGCATAGAACCAGGTGTCGAACCGCTTGGGCGTCAGCGGCGGGGTGATCCAGCGGGCGAAGACCGTCAGGGCCGACAGGTCGAGCCGCGCCTCCAGGTCGCGCACCACGTCGATGAAGGCGGTCGTCCCGGCGTCCACGGCCTTGCGGACGTCCATGGGGCAGGCCTCCCCGCTCATCGGCCGGCCGTCGCGGCGCTTGGCCAGCAGGATGCCGGCCTCCTCGAAGACCTCGCGGATGGCCGCGATTCGCAGGCCCCGCTGCTCGCCGTCATAGGCCTCCCAGCCCAGGACGTGCTCGGCCCAGGCGGGATCGTGGTCGCCGGCGTGGCTCTTGCCGCCCGGAAACACCAGCGCGCCGGAGGCGAAGTCGATCTGGTGATGGCGCTTGACCATCAGCACTTCGAAGGCGGGATCGTCGCGCAGCAACAGGATGGTCGCGGCGGGTTTGATATCGGCGGCGGTTTCGGACATCCGGCAAGCTTGGGGCGGCGGCGGCCGCGGCGCAACCGGCTATCAGGCGCTCTGGGCCTGCTCGGCGTCGTCGCGCGCGGCGCGCGAGACCTTGTCCATCTTGTCGAGCAGGTAGTCGACGTCGTCGCGGCCCGCCGACTGCGGCTGGGTGAGGAACCGCTGCAGCATGCGTTCCTGGAAGCGCTCCAGGTCGCGGGCGCCGCCGTCGAACTCCATGGAATGGAAGGTGTCGACCGCCGCGCGGAACGCCGGGAACAGCCGGGCCGGCAGCCCTGCCCGCTCATAGATCGCCCGCAGGCCCAGCGGGCCGGCGTCGTGGATCATCAGCCAGGTTCTGTGGTGCGGCACGCCCGCCAACTCCGCGACGCTCCACTCGAAGAACGTCATGTGCCCATTGGCGAGCGCGCGAAGCAACAGCGAGGCGGTCAGCCGCTCCGAGGCGGCCAGGTGGCCCACGAAGCCGCGCACGTCGGCGGCGCGGCCGGCCTCGTCCACCAGGTCCAGAGTCGCCCGTTCGGTCGAGCCGGTCGCCAGCATCAGCGCGGTTTCCGGCGAGATGTCGTGATGCGCGATCAGGTGCTCGCGAAGCCGGCCCCCGACCAACGACACCAGGCGCTCGCTGACGGCCAGCGGCAGGGTCTTCCGGTAGGCGACGCCCGAGAGCACCTTCTCGTGGGTCTCGAAACGGCTCAGGACCTCCTGCAGCGCGGCCTCGGCGAAGTCGGCGTTGTCGTTGGCGCAGGCCGCGGCGACCGCCCGCTCCGCGCCATGCTCGGCGATGGCGGCGGTCACCGTCGTCGAGAGCATCGGGCGCCGGGCGATGGCCAGCTGGCGCACCGGCCCGCCCAGCCGCACGATCTCGGCGAGGTCGTCGTCGGTGAACACCGGCGAGCAGTTCAGCATCGGCAGCGCGATGCTCTCCACGTCGCGGGCGAGCTTCAGCGCCACGTCGCGGGGCACCAGCGGGGATTCCTTGAGCGTGACCGCCAGGGCCTTGCGCACCAGCTCCGCGGCGTCGGCGGCCATGACCCGCAGGATCTCGGCGGCGGTCTCGCGGTCTTCGTCGGAGAGCGGCGCGGTGTCGATGGCGCGGCAAAGCTTGTTCGCAGCGGCGGCGCGTTCGGACGCGCTCGCCCCCTTCACCAGCGTACGGATGTCCACTTCCGTCAGCGCTGAGCGCGTCGTCGACATCGACCCCAAACGACCCCCGAAGACCCGAACCCGCCCCTTGGGCTCGGAGTCCCACGAGTCTGACTGTCCGCCGCCACCCTTAACGGGAGGTTGCCTGCGAATCTGTGGATTAAGATTTTCTTCGCGCGTGCGCCGGCGCCACACCGGGTCCCCGAGTCGCTTCGCAGGACCCGCGAAACCGTCCTAGAGTGCCGCGGCCGGAAAACGAGGGGTCGCCACGTGCTGCTGAAGGGTCTGAAAGTCGTCGAGTTCGCCTCCTACATCGCGGCGCCCGGCGCGGCCTGCATCCTGGGCGACTGGGGCGCCGACGTGATCAAGGTGGAGCGGCCCGGCGGCGATTCCATGCGCCACGTCTTCGCCGACCTGAAGACCGAGCTGGCGGGCAACCCGACCTTCGACCTCGACAACCGCGGCAAGCGCGCGGTGGTGCTCGACGTCGGCAAGCCGGAGGGCCGCGAGGCCCTGGCGCGCCTGGCCGCCACCGCCGACGTCTTCATCACCAACGTCCGGCCCGCGGCCCTCAAGCGCGCCGGCCTCGACGAGGCGACGATCCGCGCCGCCAATCCCCGCCTCGTCTATTGCCAGGTGACCGGCTACGGTCTCGATGGGCCGGACGCCCACAAGCCGGGCTTCGATGTCACCGCCTTCTGGGCGCGCGCCGGCGTCGCCCACATGACCGCGCCCAAGGGCATGGACCCCTTCATCCTGCGGTCCGGCTTCGGCGACCACATCACCACGCTGGCCACGGTCTCCGCGATCCTGGCCGGGCTCTATGAGCGCGAACAGACCGGCAAGGGCCGCCTCGTGCAGACCTCCCTGCTCGCCACCGGCGTCTACGTCATGGGCTCGGACCTGGCCGTGCAGCTGAAGTTCGGCCGCCTCGCCTCGATCCGCACGCGCGAACAGCCGATGAACCCCATCGCCACCTTCTACAAGAGCTCCGACGGGCGCTGGTTCATCCACAATCCGCGCGGCGGCAACAAGGACTGGCCGATCTTCGCAGGCGTCGCCGGGCGCCCCGACCTCGTCGAGGACGAGCGCTTCGCCACCAGCCGCGCGCGCCGCGAGAACTCGGCCCTGCTGGTGGCCGAGTTCGACAAGGCCTTCGCGGCCATGCCGTTCGAGGAAATCGCCGCCAAGCTGGACGCCGCCGACATGGTCTGGTCGCCGGTGCAGACCCCGGCCCAGGTCGCCGCCGACCCGCAGGTCATGGCCTCCGGCGCGATCGTGCAGGTGGAGGACGGCCAGGGCGGCACCTTCCCCTCGCCGGCCGCGCCCGCCCGCTTCCCAGGCGCCGACGCCACCGTACGCCCGCGCTCGCCGACACTCGGCGAGCACACCCGCGAGGTGCTGGCCGAGATCGGCTATTCCGCCGCCGAGATCGACGCCATCTTCGCCGCGGAGGCCGCCGCCTAGGCCTGAGCCAGCGCCCTCGCCGGCTCCGACGCCCGCGCATCCGGGAAGATCCGCAGGAAGTTTTCGGCGTAGAAGGCCTCGCGCACCGCCTCGCTGCGCTCGCCCAGGAAACCCTCGAATTTCCTGATCGGGTCGCGGCCGCCCTCGACGTGCGGATAGTCGCTGGAGAACAGGTAGAGGTCCGGGCTCGACTGGTCGATCAGCACGCCCACGTCCTCGAAGACGAAGGGTGTGAAGGCCATCTGCTCGCGCAGGGTTTCCGACGGCTTGCGGCTGAAGGGCGCCTGGCCCTTGTCCGCACGGATCCAGTTCTTGGCCACCCAGTCCAGCCGGGTCAGCAGCGACGGGACCCAGCCGGCCCCCAGCTCGACGCTCGCGCCGCGCAACGTGGGGAACCGCTCGAACACCCCGTCGATCAGCAGCATCGAGATGAAGGTCTCCGGACCCTGGTGCAGGATGGCGATGTCCTTGGAGCGCAGGTTCTCGCCGCCGCCCATCCAGTCCTTCACCGGCCCCTTGCCGTTGTTCATCCAGGCCCTGGCCTGCTGCAACGGCGCGCCGCCGACGTGCAGCAGGAACGGCGTCCCGCTCTCGGCCAGCCGCGCCCAGAAGGGATCGAAGTCCAGGTGCCCGGGCGAACGCTCGGCGGGCGGGCGGTGCGGGATCCAGACGGCCTTCAGCCCGGACGCGATGGCCGCGTCCAGCTCGGCGATCGCCAGCTCAGGCTCGTCCAGCGGGATGATCGCCACGCCCAGCAGGCGCGGGTCGGCGCCGCAGAAGTCGGCCATGTGCCGGTTGTGCGCCCGGGTCGCGCCATAGCGCAGCTGCGGGGTGATCTTCGACGACGGCGAGAACGGCGTCGCCACGCTGTGGGTGGCGAACACGAGCTGCTTCTTGAAGCCCAGGAGGTCCAGCGCCTTGCTGCGGTCGTCGCGGTCGAAGGCGCCCAGCGCCTGGATTTCCTTGGAGCTTTCGATCAGCCGGTCGCCGAGCGCGATCTGGGCGGCGACGTGCTCGGCGCTGTGCCGGCTCCCCTGGCCCACGATCACCGCCACCTCCTCGTCGGTGACCAGGGAGGCGGCGTAGCTCACCTCCGGGATCTCGTCGCGCAGCCCGGGGTCGGCGTACTTCTTCAGGAAATCCGGCAGCTCCATGATGTGGCTGTCGGCGTCGTAGAATGCGCGGTGCGCTGGCGCATAGGCCATGGGATGTCCTCCGCGGGGCCTCTGGGCCGGGCCCCGCCGCCGACTATCGGCCCATGGCGAGCGCCTGTCACGCGCGGTCCGCCCTGGGTCCGCCGCGCCTAGCCTCGGCGGCTCTCCGACAGCACGCGCAGCATCTCGCTGGTGAACATCGAGCCGGTCAGCCGGCTGCCGATGCCGGTCTGGTCGCTGGGCTGGGCGCCGCGCAGGATGAGCGAGATCAACTCCTCCTGCTGGCGCTGGTGGTCCGCCTGGCGGGCGGAGGCGTACTGGATGAAGCCGCCGTCCTGCGACGGCGCGGGCGTGGAGGGCTCGATCGGCATGGCCGCACCGGCGGTCTTGGTCAGGTTGGCGTAGACCTCGCCCACCGTGGCCGCGCGGCCGTCGCGATAGAAGATCGCCTTGTTGGCGTGGGCGGCGTCGGGGAACAGCTGGGCGGCGGTCGCGCCGGGCCTGGTCTGCACCGCCTCGATCAGCTTTGCCGAGCCCTGCGGACCGAGGAAATGCGCGGCGTAGAGTTCGCCCGCGGTCGGGGCGCGGCCGGTGCGCCCCTTCAGGTAGGCCGCTGAATCGGAGGTGAGCTCGCCCGCCATCAGCGACGCCGCGTGCGGATCGAGCCGCAGGTCCATCACCGCCCGGCGCGCTTCGTCGCCGGCCACGTGATAGCGCCCGTCCGACCCCTTGGTGATCAGCTCCGCATAGCGTGCGTAGCCGTGCTTGGCGCCGTGCTGCTTGAGCGTGGAGAGCCAGGTCTGCTCGACGAACTGGAACAGCCCCGTCGCCGACGAACCGCGAGCCTTGGCCGACGGGTTCATCCCGCTTTCGCGCCCGGCCGTCTTCATCAGGAACGAGAAATCGACGCCCGTCGCCTGGGAGGCGCGCTGGATCGCCGCCTCCACCACGCCCCGGATTCCCTGGATCGCCATGACTCGGAGTCCTGAACGATCGTGGTTAACGCGGCGCTAACCATGGTAAAGATGGACGCCTTCAGACGGGCCCGTCCCCCACCCGCTTGCCCGCAATGTCGCGGCCGTTCTGATGCAGCGTCGCCGTCGAGGCCAGGCCGTCGGCCCCGATCTCGAAGGTCACCTGGGCGTCCGCCACCTTCCAGAAGAACTTCGTCGGCGCCTCCGGATAGATCCGCGCCGGCGGCTGGCCGGTGAGCTGCGCCGACAGCTTTTCGCCGTCGCGGGTGACCTTGAGGAACACCTTCGGCGCGAACTGGTAGCGGCCGACGACGGCCTCCAGCGCCTTGCCGTTCACCGCCACCGCGTGATGCACGGCGGGCGCGGGCGACAGCGGCGCTCCGCCCAGCAGATGGAAGCCGATGTCGTCGCCGCCCACGGCGGTCGCCGCATTGGTCAGCACCACCACGCCCACGCCAGCCTTCGGGTCGAAGCCCATAAAGGTGCGGTAGCCGCCGGTGCCGCCATTGTGCCAGACGATCAGGTCCTTGCCCGGCGGCGACAGGACGTGCCAGCCGAGCGCCACGGACATGACCGGCGAGCCGGCGGGGCGGCGGGGCTCGATCTGCGCCTTCATCGCCGCCTGAAGCGGCGAGCGCACATAACCGAGCTCGGCGCCCAGGAAGGTCAGGATGTCCTTGGCGTCGGAACGCAGGGCCCCCGCGCCCGCCAGCGTCGGCAGGTCCCAGTTGGCGGTGGGCTCGAGCGACATGTCGTGGCCCTTGGCCAGGCGCGCCTGCTGTGGTGGCGATAGGGTGATGACCGTGTCCGTCATCTTCAGCGGGCCGGTGATCCGCTGGCGGACCAGGGTCTCGTAGTCGACGCCGGCGCGGCGGGCGAGCACATGCCCCAGCAAGCCGCCGCCGAGATTGGAATATTCATACTTGCCGCCGATATCGCGCGTCAGCGTGTAGCCGCTGAGGAACTGGTACATCTGCTCGACAGTGTAGTCGGCGTAGGGATTGGCCGGATCCTTCGGCGTGAAGTTGGTCGGCATGCGCGGCAGGCCGGAGGTGTGGGTCGCCAAGTCGATGAGCGTGATCTGCTTGCCGCCCCGCTGCGGCATGGTGACGGTGGACGGCAGGTACATGGCCACCGGATCGTCGAGCTTCACCTCGTCCTTCTGGACCATGTCGCTGAGCAGCAGCGAGGTGAACACCTTGGTCATCGAACCGATCTCGAAGATCGTGTTCGCGTCGAGCGGCCGTGGATCGCCGCGGTGGGACCGGCCATAGGCCACCACCCGCCGGCCGTGCGCATCGATGACGCCCACGACGACGCCCACGCCCCGCTGCTCGACGTCGATCCGCTTGACCAGGATCTGGCGGATCTCGGCGTCCGTGGGGACCGTCCAGGGCGTCGCTGGTTTCGCAGCCTCCTGCGCCGCGGCGCTGGCGGTGACGGCGAGCCAGGCCCCGACGATCATCGCGGCGGCTTTCAGCATGTCCACGCTCCCGATCCGTTCGCCTAGTCTTGCGTCATCGGATCGAGTTCGTCGATCAGGCTTCGCTGCCGGGGCGGCCGCTACTTCTCGGGGTGATCCTTGTCTTTGGGCGGAGGCTTGCCGCCGCCCTGGCCACGGGCGGCCTGTTGGGCGTGGGCGGCCGCTTGCCGAGCGTGCTCGGCCGCCGCCTGCGCCTGCTGACGCTGCTGAGCCTGGGCCTGCTGCGCCTGTTGGCGCGCGGCCTGGGCCTGCTCGCGCTGCTGAGCCTGGGCCTGCTGAGCCTGCTGCCGCTCGGCCTGGGCTTGCTGGGCGCGGGCGGCCGCTTGCCGGCCGTGCTCGGCCGCCGCCTGGGCCTCCTGGCGCTGCTGAGCCTGGGCCTGCTGCGCCTGTTGCCGAGCGGCCTGGGCTTGCTGGCGCTCGGCCGCCCGCTGGGCCTGCTGCTGTTCACGCCCCTGCGCCTGCTGGGCCTGTTGGCGCGCGGCGTCCCGCTGCTGCGCGGCCTGCGCGCGCTGCTGGTCGCGGGCCTGAGCCTGGGCCTGGGCCGCCTGCTGCCGCCGCTCATGCGCCGCCTGGGCTTGCTGGGCCTGGCCCCGCTGGGCCTGTTCCCGCTGGGCCTGGGCTCGTTGAGCCTGCGCCTGGGCGCGCTGCTGGTCACGCGCCTGAGCCTGGGCCTGCTGCTGGGCGTGGGCCGCGCGATCGGCCGTCGCGCGCTCCGCCTGTTGGCGCGCGACGTCACGTTGCGCCTTCGCCTGAGCCTGCAGGGCTTGTTGCTCGTGAGCCTGGCCCTGCTGCCGCTCACGCTCGGCGCGAGCGGCCTGCGCCTGTTCAGCCCTCTGGCGTCCGGCCTGGTTCTGGATCCGCTGCGCCTGGGCCTCGGCGCGTTGCTGCGCGCGGGCCTGGACTTCGGCCTGAGCCTGAGCCTGAGCCTGGGCCTGTTGGCGGCGGCCTTCGTCCCGCGCCCCGGCCTGGGCGGCAAGCTGCTGAGCGGCGCGTTGCTGGTCCGGTCCCGACCTCGCCGCCGTCGCGATCTGCGCCTGCCGTTGGGCCTGCGCCTGGGCCCGGGCCGCCTCCTGGACCTGCCTCTGCGCCTGCGCCTGCGCCTGGGCCTGCGCCTGCGCCTGGGCCTGACGACCAGGCTCGCGGCGGGGCGGCGCGGCGGCGGCGATCACCGGCGCGAGCCGGGCGGCGTAGGCCTGCCGCTGCGCCCGCTCGCGATCGAAGCTCACCTGCCGCGTCTGGAACTGCGGCTGCGTCGCGCGCTGCTCGCGCCAGCGGCGCCAGTCGTCGTTGCGCTGCTGCTCGGCCGCCCATTGGCGCTGCGGCGCCAGCACCACATCGCGGTGTTCGCGCCAGTTGGCGGCGTAGGCGGCCTGCCGCTGTTCGTGCAACGCCGCGTAATAGAGCCTGCGCGCGCGGTTCAGGTAGCGCGACGCATAGTCGATCTGCGTCGGGCCATAGTTGCGGTACGGCCGCCCATAGCTGTCGAACACCTCGACCAGGGCGCCGTCGTCGTAGGCGTAGGAATAGTCGGTGTCGCGGATCAGGAACGGATAGTCGCTGTCGCCGCGGTAGAAATACTCGCGGATGCCGTAGGGGGTCTGCTCGACCACGCGATACTCGCCGCCGCCGGAGCGCCAGACCCAGGGCCGCTCGCCGTCGTAGTCGATCGTGTAGTCCGGCGGACTGTCGGCGAAGGCGTCGCCCAGCTCATAGGCCGCGTCGATGTAGCTGTAGACCGGCCGCGGCGCGGTCGCCACGCGGCGGATCGGGGGCGCGGGCGGCAACTGGTCGGCGGCCGGCGCCACGACTTCCGGCGGCGGCGCGGCCTCGGCCAGCGGAAGGCTCGCGATCGGCGCGCCGGTCACCGGGGCGGCAGGTTTCTGGTTGCACGCGGCCAGCATGAGGCTGGTCGCGGCGGCGGTGAGAAGGACGCGGCGGTAGGTCATGATGTCAAAACCCTCGGGCAACTTCACTGTTCCAGTGGGGTCCCCGAACATGGCTCTGCGAACATGAACGGCGACGGAACCGGCGGTTCAGCCAGTGATGCGACGCCTTGACGGAATTTCACACATGTAGTTTATTACGGATGTGAAATTGATGGGAGTTCGCCATGGTGATCCGTCAGGCTCTGCCCTTCGACATCGGGCTCCGCGGCGCGCGCCGCCTGCCGCCGCACATCCGCATGGCGATCGGCGTCTCCCTGGCCCTGCACGCCTGCGCCCTGGCCTACCTGGCCTATGCCAAGTTCAACCCGCCGGCGGTGACGCGCCAGATCGAGGACCCGCCGATCATCGCCTCCATCTTCACGCCGAAGAAGCCGCAGCCGCCTGCGCCTGTCGAGAAGCCGCGCACAACCCTGCATCCGCCGGTCGTCCGCGACACGCCGTCGCTCGATCCCCTGCCCGTCAAGCTGCCGCCGATCGACGCCCCGCCACAGGCCTTCAAGCCGATCGAGGCGATCGCCCCAGTGGCGCCGCCGGCCGACCCGCCGCAGGCGCGCCATGAGATCAGGAGCCCGAGCTGGCTGCGCCGCCCCTCGGGCGAGGAGATGGCCCACGTCTATCCGGAAGGCGCGCTCCGGCGCGAAATCGGCGGTGCGGCGACCCTGGCCTGCCAGGTCGCCGCTTCGGGAAGCGTCCACGATTGCACGATCGCGGCCGAGGCCCCCGCCGGGGCGGGCTTCGGGGCCGCCGCGCTGAAGCTCGCCCGCTTCTTCCGGATGAACCCGCAGACCCTGGACGGCCAGGCGGTCGACGGCGCCACGGTCCAGGTGCCGATCCGCTTCGCCGTCAAATGACGCGCCCTCAGTAGCTTTTCGGCAGGCCCAGCACGCGCTCGGCGATGTAGTTGAAGATCATCTCGCGGCTGACCGGGGCGAGCCGCGCGATCATGGCCTCGCGGAAATAGCGTTCGACGTCGAACTCCTTGGCGTAGCCCATGCCGCCGTGGGCCATCACCGCGGCCTCGCAGGCCCGGAACCCGGCCTCTCCGCCGAGGTACTTCGCCGCGTTCGCCTCGGCCCCGCATTC
>Ga0207705_10000665_pt1 | contig 28572 bp, 32 predicted proteins | sample KBSC13metaG_FD_184314 | JGI IMG/M metagenome (GOLD analysis project Ga0207705, IMG submission 184314) | Corn rhizosphere microbial communities from Kellogg Biological Station, Michigan, USA - KBS C1-3 metaG (SPAdes) (version 2) | ecosystem: Host-associated > Plants > Roots > Rhizosphere > Soil ... | reverse complement strand
TGGGGAGATCACGTGTCGCATAGGCGGCGGCCGTTTCCCACAGCAACGGAATCGGCAGGATGAGCAGCAAACCGGACCACCAACGTGCAGAAGTGTTCCAGCTCACGCGGCCGCGCGCACCCGCTCGATACCCGCCAGCGAATTCGGCCCCGCGCTAACGATCTCGACCTCGACCAGATCGCCGATCTTGGCGTCGGTGATCAGATGGATCGATTGCAGCCAGGGTGACTTGCCGAGCATCTGGCCGGGAAGCTTGCCCTTGCGCTCGACTAGCACCTGACAGACGCGCCCGACACTCGCGGCGTTGAACGCGGCTTGGTCGCGATTGAGCGCGCCCTGCAGGCGCTGGAGGCGTTCGTCCATTACCTCGGGTGCGATCTGGCCATCCATGTCCGCCGCCGGCGTGCCGGGGCGGGGGCTGTACTTGAAGCTGAAGGCCATCGAATAGCCGACCTCGTCGATTAGGCTCAGCGTGTCCGCGAACTCGGCCTCCGTCTCGCCGGGGAAGCCGACGATGAAGTCGCCCGACAGCGCGATGTCGGGCCGCACCGCGCGGACGCGGTCGAGGATGCGCAGGTACGAATCGCGGCTGTGGCTGCGGTTCATCGCCTTGAGGATGCGGTCATTGCCGGCCTGCACCGGCAGATGGAGGAACGGCATCAGCTTCTCGACGTCGCGATGCGCGTCGATCAGCCCGTCGGTCATGTCGTTGGGATGGCTGGTCGTATAGCGGATCCGCGCCAGGCCGGGGATGCGGTCGAGTTCGCGGATGAGCGCGCCGAGATCGCGATCGCCATCGGACCAGGCGTTGACGTTCTGGCCGAGCAGCGTGATTTCCTTGGCGCCGGCATCGACCAGCGCCTTGGCCTCATCGACCAGCGCGTCCCAGCCGCGGCTGATCTCGGCGCCGCGCGTATAGGGAACGACGCAATAGGTGCAGAATTTGTCGCAGCCTTCCTGCACCGTCAGGAAGGCGGTCGGGCCGACCTTGCGCCGTGCGGGCAGCGCGCCGAACTTCGACAGGACCGGCATGTCGGTGTCGAGCCCGAGCTCGCCGCGCGACGCCTTGGCCACCAGATCGGGCAAATTGTGATAGGCTTGCGGGCCGACGACGATATCGACCTTGGCGCGATGCGCGATTTCGACGCCTTCGGCCTGGGCGACACAGCCGGCGACCGCGATCATCGGGTCGTTGCCGTGCTTCCTGAGCCGGCCGATGTCCGAATAGACCTTCTCGGTCGCCTTTTCGCGGATGTGGCACGTGTTGAGCACGACCAGATCGGCGGCATTGGCATCGTCGGTTGCGGTCAGGCCTTGCGCCGCCATCAACTCGGTCATGCGCTCGCCGTCATAGACGTTCATCTGGCAGCCGAACGACTTGACGTGAAAGGTCTTGGGATTGGTGGGCTTCGTCATGCGGCGGCGCCTATAGCAGGTCCTCTCCGGGACGGGGAGGGGTTCGTCCTGCCCAGACATCGTGGCCGATGAACGTCGGGACATCATGGCCGAGCGCCGCTGCCAGCGCCTCGCGGATGCGACGCATGCTTTCCGCCGCGATCGCCTTGCGGCCGGGCACCTCGCGCGGGTCGAACGGATCGAGGAAAGTGATGCGCAACGGGAAACTTCCCTTGCGGGCGAGCACGCGCAGCGCATTGTCTTTGCCATGCTCGTCGCCAATCCAGCCGATCTCCGGCCCGACCTCACCATAATCGAGCAGCACTGGCTGGACGAGGACGCCGGCGGGCGGCGGCTCCAACACCTTCAACAGCGGCGACTTGAACGGCAGCAGCGAGCGGCCGTCGGTGGTGGTGCCTTCGGGGAATACCGTGACCGACCAGTTTTCGGCCAGCGCTTCGCGCAGCCGGTTGATCTGCTCGGCGACGCCCAGCCTGTCTTCGCGCGAGACGAAGACGGTGCGGTTGAGGGTCGATAGCCAGCCCACTACCGGCGCCTTGCGCAATTCCGCCTTGGCGACGAACGCGGTGCCGCTCGCCCCGGCGATCGCCAGGATGTCGATCCAGCTGCAATGGTTGGAAATGTAGAAGACGTCGCGCTTGAGCGGTGTGCCGATCCGTTCGACGCGGGCACCCGAACAATAGCCGGCCCAGGCAAGGAACAGTCGCGGCCAGGGCGAGCTCAGGTGGAGCAACCGCCAGCAATAATGGAGCGGAACGAACAGGATGAGCCCGGCGACCATGCCCGCGGCGCGGCGCCAGATGCGGAGTCGGCCGGTCAACGGAATCGGCTGCGGTTTCCCGCTGGCCGCCTGAAGGCGAGCCTCAATCCTTGCGGGAGAGGCTGACTCCATACAGCTCCATCCGATGATCGACGAGGCGGAAGCCGAGCTTCTCCGCGATCTGTTTCTGGAGCTGTTCGAGCTCGGGATCGACGAACTCGATTACCCGGCCGCTCTCGACGTCGATCAGATGGTCGTGATGCGCTTCCGGCGAGGGCTCGTAGCGCGCGCGTCCATCGCCGAAATCATGGCGATCGAGGATGCCCGCTTCCTCGAACAGGCGCACGGTGCGGTAGACGGTTGCGATCGAGATGCCGGGATCGATCGCCGATGCACGGGCATAGACCTTCTCGACGTCGGGATGATCCTCCGCCTCGCTCAACACGCGTGCGATCACGCGCCGTTGGTCGGTGATGCGCAATCCCTTTTCGTGGCAAAGAGCTTCGAGGTCGATGTTGCGCGCCATGCGGCCGATATAGGCGCAACACCCTTGTTGCGAAAGTGGAGAGTCATTCGCAATTAGCGGAGAGGTCGACATGCGGCTAGCGAGCCGCGCGGTAGCTTCGCCGATAGCGAGTGACGCGCTTATGAAGCCTAACGAAAAAGGCCGGGAGCGATCCCGGCCTTTCCGTTGTGTCTTCCGGCTTCGCCGGAGCGAACCAATCGACCGTGCCCCGCACGGTCGGGATCGCCCTGAAGGGAGATCCGCGTCGCTGCGCTTACTTGGTCTTGCGACGCTTGGTGCCGAGGCCGATCTTCTTCGCCAAGGTGCGGCGCTGTTCGGCATAGTTCGGGGCGACCATCGGATAGTCCGCGGCCAGGTTCCATTTGGCGCGATACTGTTCCGGCGTCATCTGATAATGCGTCATCAGGTGGCGCTTGAGCATCTTGAGCTTCTTGCCGTCCTCGAGGCAGACAATATAGTCGGGCTTGATCGAGGCGCGGATCGAAACCGCCGGTTCCTGCTTGGGTTCGGGCGCCGGCGCCTGCGGCGTGAGACGCGACAGCCCGCGATAAATGTTCTGGATGACCAGTTCGATATCCGAAACGGCGACGTTGTTGTTACCGAGATATTCGGCGGCAATATCGGCGGTCAACGTGACCAAGGTTTCCTGCATATCGTTGGTGTTTTCCATCGTGATTCCTTCGACCCTACTAAGATTTGCGATCCCCCAACGCCGCGGGGCTTTGATCCATTTTGAGTAGGAGCGCAAGGATTAACCCCAAGCAAATGAGATTATTCACGCAATCTTGCGATGAAGCGTTAGCGCCGAATACATCCTGCCATCGACTCCGCGATAATAGTCGCGGCGTTCGCCGATCTTGGAAAAGCCAGAACTGCTGTACAATTTGATCGCGTCGTTGCCGGCGCGGACTTCCAGATGGATGCGCGAAATCTTGCGCGTGGCGCAATCGGCCATCACCGCGCGAAGCAAGGCCGCACCGACGCCGCGGCGGCGTGCTTCGGGCATGACCGCGAGCAACAGCAACTCGGCCTCGTCCAGCACGCCGCGGGTCAGCGCGAATCCGACCGCGCGGCCGTTGAGTTCGGCGATCGTCAGCCACACGCCGGGGACGGCCAATATCCCGATCACCTGGTTGCGCGTCCAGGCTTCGCCCCAGCGCGGATCGAAGGCGTCGGCCATGATCCGGTCGACCCGATCGAGATCGCGGACATCGCCTTCGCGCAGGTCGACCGCGGCAGTGCTCATGCGGCGACCATCGGCTTGGCGTCGGGCGAGCGGCCATAAATGGGCCGTGGGGGCAGGTCGATCAGGGCAGGGGGAAGCAAGACGACATCCGCCGCATCGGGCAGCCGCTCGCGCCCGCCCTGCGACAAGAACCGGACACCGTTGCCGACCGCCGTCGCGTCGAGTCGCGCCATCGCTTCTTCGGGCGGAAGCGAGGCAAAATCGGCAGAGGCGACGAGCGGATCGCGGGCGAAGGGCTGCATGAAGACCTCGCCATGCCCGCCTTCCAGCACCACCGCAAGTCGGTCGAGATCGGCATCCGCGGCAAAGGCGGCGGCGGCGACCAATGGCAGGGAAGAAAAACCGCGGACCGGCGCGCCCCAGCCCAGGCCAAGGCCCCGCGCCGCAGCGATGCCGACGCGAATGCCGGTGAAGCTGCCTGGGCCGCAATCGACCAGGATCGCATCGGCGCGGCCGCCATCGGGCAGCGCCGCGATCATCGGTACCAACCGTTCGGCGTGGCCGCGCCCGACGACCTCATGCGCCGAAGCGACCACGGCGGCCCCTTCGATCAGGGCGACCGAACAGGCGGCGGTGGCGGTTTCGATGACGAGCGTGCGCATTTGACCGTCATGCCAGCGAAAGCTGGCAGCTCAAGCCTCATGAGACCCCAGCTTTCGCTGGCGTGACGATTTTTGCTCAGAGAACAGTGTTGAACTTCTCGAACGCGGGTCGCGGCAGGCGACCGAAGATGCTCGCCGGATCGCCATGGCCGAGCGTCGAGAGGATGGTCGAGCGGTAATTGGGCTGATCGGCGAAGAAAGCGGCGTCGACCGCGGCATTGTCGAATCCGGTCATGGGGCCGGTGTCGAACCCCAAAGCGCGAGCCGCGATGATGAAATAGGCGGCCTGCAGCGTCGAGTTGAGGAAAGCGTGGCGTTCGCGCGATACCGGCTCGGCGAACCAGGGCCGCGCGTCGACGTGCGGAAAGAATTCGGGCAAATGCTCGTGGAATTCCTTGTCATAGGCGATGATCATGCTGGCCGGCGCCTTGCGGATCTTGTCGGCATTGGTCGCGCTGGCAGCGGCGGCGAGCTTGTCCTTGGCATCCTGGCTCAGCAGCCAGACGAATCGCGCGGGCTGCTGGTTGGCCGAGGTCGGGCCCATTTTCACCAGCTCGTAGATCGCCTTGATATCGTCCTGGGTGACCGGTGCATCGGTATAGCCGTTATAGGTGCGCGCGGTGCGGAAGATCGTATCGAGTGCGCTGTCCGTGAGCTTCTCGCCCATGGCCATCCTCCTGAATTGATACGTGAAAGACGTCGACTGGCCCGGATCAGACCGCGCGAACCTCGGTAACTTCGGGAACGTAATATTTGAGCAATTGCTCGATGCCGTTCTTGAGCGTGGCGGTCGATGACGGACAGCCCGAACAGGCGCCCTGCATGCGCAGGAACACCTTACCCTTGTCGAACCCCTGATAGATGATGTCGCCGCCGTCATTCGCGACGGCAGGGCGGACGCGGGTGTCGATCAGCTCGCGAATCTGCGCGACGATGTCGGCATCGGCGGGATCGTCGTTCAGGCCCGCATCGTCCCCGGGAACGCTGATACCGGCGGCCGAGGCCGGCTTGAACAGCGGCATGCCGGCAGAGAAATGGTCGAGCAGGATCGCCAGCACGTCGGGCTTCAGCCCGGGCCAGTCGATGCCGGGCGCCGCGGTGACCGACACGAAATCCCGGCCGAAGAACACGCCGGTGACATCGCCGAGATTGAACAATGCTTCGGCGAGTGGCGAGGCATCGGCCTCTTCCGGAGTCGCGAAGTCGCGCGTACCGGCATCCATCACGGTCCGGCCGGGCAGGAACTTCAAGGTCGCCGGATTGGGCGTGGCTTCGGTCTCGATCAGCATCATCCTCATGTGGGCCGGAAGGCGTCGATGATCAAGCGTGGAGGCGGAAACGGATTGTTGCGGTTGGCGAAGCGCGACTGCGTCCGGATTTCCCGCCGACATGCCGGTCAGTGGGGATCGGTCTTCGGCAAGAAGCCCTGCGCAAGGCCGTGATACAGCCGTTCACGACAGACCAACGCGGCGGCGCCCTCGGCAATGATCGCAGCCGCGAGCAGCGGCAGCATCAAACCGCGGCTTCCGGTCGTTTCCGAGATGATGATGACGGCGGTCAGCGGGGCCCGGACGACCCCGGTGAAATAGGCGACCATGCCGAGCAGGATGATCGCGCCGGCGGGTTCGTGGGGAAACAGCGCGTGGAGCAGGTTGCCGACGCCCGCGCCGGTCGCCAGGCTGGGCGAGAAGATACCGCCGGGCAATCCCGCCGCCGTGGTCAGCAACGTGCTCGCGAATTTCGCAGGCCCGAACCATAGCGAGGTCGCCTGGCCGTGGATCATCGCGCTGGCGGGGGCATATCCGGTTCCCCAGGTCGTCCCGGTGGCAATGCCCAGTGTCGCGACGATAAGTCCGCAGACGAAAGCGAGCGCCAAAGGCCGTCCGCCCGAAATCCGCCGCGCGCCGCCGCGCGCGAACCACAAGGTCAGGCGTGAGAACAGGCCGCCGCTCGCGCCGCCAAGGATTCCGGCTACTGGCGCTACGATCAGCACGGTGCCGAGCGGCAGCGTCTGTCCGACGATCCCGAAATAGACGTAATCGCCCGCCACGCCCTGGGCGATCATCCCGGCGATGAGGACAGCGGTCATGACGAGCAAGGTCATGCGCTGCTCATAGGCGGCGGCCAGCTCCTCGATCGCGAAGGCCACGCCCGCCAGCGGCGTGTTGAACGCCGCCGCGACGCCGGCTCCGGCACCCGCCACCAGCACCGATGCGTTGATCGGCACGCGCAGCCATTTGTGCGCATAGGCCATGATCGTCGCACCGAGCTGAACGGTCGGCCCCTCGCGCCCGACCGAAGCGCCGGCGGCGAGCGCACCCGCCGTCAGCACCGTCTTCAATATCGCCGTCCGGCCGGAAGCAAGATCGGACATAGCCGCGCCAGGATCTTGCTTGGCCGCGATGATCTGCGGAATACCCGATCCGCGCGCGGCGGGCGCCAGCCGGTTGGTGAGCCACACGATCAGGACATAGCTTGCCGGGGTCAACGCGAGCGGCAGCCACCAATATCGCGCCGTCATGGCATCGAAAAGGCCGCTCGCCCGATCGGCCGTCCGCGCGAAAGCAATCGCCGCCAGGCCGATCAGGGTCGCCCCGCCGACGATCGCGACCCGCCGCCGCCAGACCGCCGCGGTCGGTCCATGGCGGCGAAGCAGAATGCGTGTCCGGCGCAGCGCATCGCGTTGCGACATGGAAGGTGGGGAATCGGCCATGAGGGAGCCCGCTTAGGACCGGGCCGCTGCCATTGCACCCAGAAAAGCGACGCAACAGCGCAGCTCATCGCCGCAGACTCGGGTGGCGTGCTCAGGTGGCGCATTGTCGAGCCGTTGCCGCGCCGGCGGCGGGCGTGATCAAGTCAGACCGGCCAGAGCCAGGACGCCGTCCATGCCGCGGCTGACGATCGCGGGGCGGACGTCGAGCGGTTCGACCGGCAGGGCGAGACGATTCACCCAAGCGGTGCGATAGCCGAACCAGGTCGCCCCGGCGGCATCCCAGCCGCCGAAGGCGGCGAAGCCGATCGCTGAGCGGTGCAACCTGAATGCTGCGAGCGCCATGCCATAGGCCAGGGGCGAGGGTTTGAAGTGGCGGACGCGATCGGTGCTGAGCGATGGCTCGAAAAAGTCCGCGATGCCGTTGCGTTCCATATTGGCGGAAAGCGTGTCGACGCCGAGATTCGAGAGGAAAGCGAGGCGAACGCCCGCCGCGCGCAACTTCATCAGCGCCGGTTTCACGTCGGGCCAGATGCCGAGTTCGTCATAGGCACCGACCAAAGCGTCGCGCATCGGACGGGGGAGCGAAACGTTCATCGCCTCGCTCGTGTAATTGAGTGCGGCGTCGGCTAGCGTCCGGAAATCCTGGTAGCGCCCCGCGGCCGTCTCCAGCCAGCTATAGCCGAACAGTTTTGCCGACCATTGCGCGGCCAGCGCGTCGCCGCGATCGCCCAGCATTGCCCGCGCCTTGGCGGTCACGCTGCGCGGATCGAAGATCGGGAAACCGTCGAACGCTATCGCCTGGACCGCGGATGGGGCAGCACGAGCAAAGGCCGGTGCGGCCAGGGTCGTCGCTATTCCGGCGAGCAGCGCGCGGCGGTCGAGAAGGTCATTTCGCATCTTGGACGCACCCAATTGTTTGAATCGGAAGTGATGGGCGGCGCTTATCGGCGCGCAGGAAGGGTGAGGCGCCGTACCAGCGCGTCGAGCGACCAGGCGCCCCCGCCGCGGAAAATCAACGGCAGCTGGATCGCCGCCCAGCTTAGATGCGTCGGCCAGGCATCGGGATAGACGAATATCTCGATCGTCAGCGTCATGACGAACAAGGCCAGCGCCGAAAAGCGCGTGAACAAGCCGAGCACCAGCAGGATCGAAAAGACATGTTCGGACCAGGTCGCGGCGACCGCGGCTATGTCTGGCGGAATGAGCGGTAACGCATAATCGGTACGGAACAGCTCATAGGTACCATCGGTGATGTGAATAATACCATCGACTTTCGTCCGGCCCGACATGAAGAACACCGCGGCGATGCCGAAGCGCGCGACGAGCAACAGCAAGGCATCGGGCATCAGCGCCGACACGCGGCCGACGAAGCGCTCGTAGAGCGCCAAGAGCGGGGTCATCGGAGTTCTCCCAAATCGTGGACCGGAGCGCGCAGGGCGCTCCGGTCGAGGAGGATCAGGCCTTGGGCGTCAGCGAGCCGTTGCCCTTGGGAGTCTTGATCGAGGTGCACGTGCCGGCCTTGACCAGCTTCCAGGCATTGCCTTGATAATTGACCTTGGACGTGCCGGCGCAGCTGGTGCCGGCACCAGCCTTGCAGTCGTTCTTGCCGGCGAGCGACACGCCATAGCATTTCTCCATCGCGGGCTTGGTCTGGGCCGCGGCGGAGGTGGCGAGAGCGGTGCCGGCGACGGCCAAAGCCAGCGTGGCGGCCAGGGTGGCGTGAGTGGAACGCATGATCATTTTCCTTTGAATGGAGATGCCCAGGGCGCGCGGCCCGGACGGGGGGATCGCCGGGCCGCGCGGTGACCGGGGAAGGAGGCAGGTAAAGCCCAGGTCACGATGCCGGTTCGGGAAGGCCCGAGCGACGGTTACAAAAAATGCTGGCGGGAATTTCGCCTGCGCCGTGTAACCTGAGTGCCGGCTATGCCGAACTCCTGCCGAGGAGTGCAGATGCGGGCAAACGAGGACGAGTTGCGCGGGTTGATGATCGATGGGCTCGACGGCAATGCCGGCGCGCACACGTCGTTGCTGCGCCTGCTCGTGCCGTTGCTTCGCAGCTATTACCGGCGCCATGCCAATGGCTCCGCCGACGATATCGAGGATCTGGTGCAGGAAACGCTGATCGCCGTGCACACGCGCCGCGCCACCTACGATCGCGATCGTCCCTTTACTTCCTGGCTGTTCGCCATCGCCCGATACAAGATGATCGATCATTTTCGCCGCGTCCGGCGGCTACAGCCGATCGAGGGCATGGAAGAATTGCTGGTTGCCGAAGCATTCGAGGGCGCGTCGATCGCGCGGATCGATGTTGACGATCTGCTCGGCACGCTCCCGGTCAAGCAAGCGCGGATGATCCGCGCCACCCGGATCGATGGCCTCAGCGTCGCCGAAGCCGCGGCGGCCGATGGCCTGGGCGAATCCGATGTCAAAGTGTCGGTCCATCGCGGCCTCAAATCGCTGATGGCGCGCATTCAGGGAGGTGGCCGATGAACACCGACGACCTGATCGCGCAATTGTCGACCGATGTCCCTCGCGTGCGGCGCCACAGCGTCGGATGGCGGCTCGGGCTCGGTCTGGCCGGCGGCCTGATCGTCTCGCTGACGATCGTCGTCGCGGTGATGGGCGTACGTCCCGACCTGTCGGTCGCGATGCACGGTTTCTCTTTCTGGATGAAGTGGGGTTACACGATCTCACTGTCGATCGCCGCGGTCGTGGTGACGGCGCAGCTCGCGCGTCCCGACAGCGCGCGGCTGCGATGGCTATGGCTGCTGGCGATACCAGTGGCGCTCCTGGCCGGGCTGGGCGCGCTCGAATTGCTGCGCACGCCGCCGGGAGAGTGGCTGGCAATGTGGCTTGGCGAGAGCTGGATGGTCTGCCCGTGGCGAGTGCTGACGCTGGCCGCGCCGATCTTCGTCGGCTTGCTCTGGTCGTTCCGCCGCCTCGCGCCGACGCGCCTTCGCGCTGCTGGCGCCGCGGCGGGCCTCGCCGCGGGCGCGTTCGCGGCAACGGTCTATTGCATCCACTGCCCGGAAGTGTCGGCGATCTTCGTGCTGACCTGGTATTCGCTGGGTATCGTGCTGGCCGCGTCGGCCGGCGCCTTGCTCGGCCCGCGCTTGCTGCGCTGGTAATTTCCGGGCGCCTGTAACCGCGACGATCGGGACCGCGAACCGGAAGGGCCAATCAGGCACAATCCTTTTCGGGAGATCCCAATGACCATTCTTCGTACCGGCGTCAGCGTCGCCACCGCCGCCGCAATCGTCGCGATCACCGCCGCCGCCGTGCCCAGTGCCGCCGTCGCCAAGGGCGGCGCCCAGGTCCATTGCTATGGCGTCAACAGCTGCAAGGGCCAGTCGGACTGCAAGTCGGGCAATCACGACTGCAAGGGCCAGAACGACTGCAAGGGCCAAGGCTTCAAGGCGATGACCGCGAAAGCCTGCAAGACGGCCGGCGGCAGCCTGACGGCGCCGAACTGAGTGTGCCCCGGCCCGGCCGCGACCGTGCGGCCGGGCCATTGTCCATCGCAGGAGAAGAGATCGTGATCGCTCCGTTCGCCGGCTTCGGCCTGGGGCTGCGCAAGCCGCATTACGCCGAGTTTCTCGATCATCGGGTGGCGGTCGACTTTGTCGAGGTCATCTCAGAGAACTTCATGATCGACGGCGGGCGCCCGCGCCAGATCCTGCGCGACGTGCGGGCGCGCTATCCGGTGGCGCTGCACGGCGTGTCGATGTCGATCGGCTCGGCCGATGGGCTCGATGGCGCTTATCTGGCGCGGCTGCGCGCGCTGGTCGACGAGATCGATCCCTTGTTCGTCTCCGACCATCTGAGCTGGACGCGGATCGAGGGGTTCAGCTCGCACGATCTGTTGCCTTTGCCCTATACGCGTGAAGCGCTCGACCTCGTCTGCGCCAATATCGATCGCGCTCAGGAAGCACTGGGCCGCGCGATGCTGATCGAGAATCCCTCGACCTATATCGACTTCGCCCCTGCCGACATGACCGAATGGCAGTTTCTCGACGCGATGTGCGCGCGCACCGGATGCGGTCTGCTGCTCGACGTCAACAACGTGTTCGTGAGCGCGAGCAATCACGGCTTCGACCCGATCGCCTATCTGGACGGCGTGCCCCATGATCGCGTGCGCCAAATCCATCTGGCCGGACACAGCATAAGCGGGGATCTGCTCATCGACACGCATGATCGGCCGGTGCCCGGGTCGGTATGGGACCTGTATGCGCACGTCTTGCCGCTATTGGGGCCGGTGGCGACGATGATCGAGCGCGACGACGACATTCCGCCATTGGCCGATCTGCTCGGCGAACTCGCCATAGCCCGGAATGTCGGCCAGCGTTGTCTGCGGCAGGCGGCATGAGTCTGATCGAGCTTCAGCGCGACTTGCGCAACTGGCTGATCCGCGAGGATCGTTGGGCGGCGCGGCGGCTCGGCGACGATGCCGCGCCGGGGTTGCGGGTCTATCTGAACAATTATCGCGCCCAGCTCGTGGCGTGCCTGGAGGATAGTTTCGCGCGAACGCGCGACTGGCTCGGCGACGCCGCGTTCCGGCAAGCGGTCATCGCCCATATCGAGCGCGTGCCGCCGAGCAGCTGGACGCTCGACGCCTATTCGCGCGATTTTCCCGCAACGCTGGCATTGCTCTATCCGGACGACCCCGAAGTCGCCGAACTGGCCTGGATCGACTGCGCATTGGGGGAGGCGTTCGTCGGGTTCGACGCGTCAGCGGTCGACGCCGCGACGCTTGGTGACGTCGATTGGGACAATGCGACATTGCATTTCACGCCGACACTCGATCTTGGCGACCTGTCGACGAACGCCCCGGCGATCTGGGCCGCGCTGGCGGCCGGCGATGTGCCACCGGCGGTCGAGCCGCTGCCTGAAGCGGGCGCCATTCTGGTCTGGAGACAGGAGCAGATTTCGCGCTTCCGCGCGATCGACCAGATCGAGCGCCAGGCATTGCTGGCGGCGCGGGGTGGGCTGTCTTTCGCCGCCATGTGCGACGGGATCGTCACGGCGCTCGGGCAGGAAAGGGGAATCGCGCTCGCCGGCCAGTTGTTGGGACAGTGGCTGGCCGAGGGGTTGATCACGAAGATCGAGGAAAGGCCTGTTTCGATATGAAGATGCTTTGGATCGCCTTGCTGGCCCTCACCGGCGCCTGTTCGACGCAATCGAATGCCGCGGTCGACACCGCCAACCCGACCGTGGTCGAATTGTACCAGAGCCAGGGCTGCTCATCCTGCCCGCCCGCGGATGCGGTGCTCAACGCGCTCGCCGATCGCCCCGACGTCCTGCCGCTCAGCTTTGCGGTGACCTATTGGGACCAGCTCGGCTGGAAGGACACGTTTGCCGACCCGGCCTTCACGCAGCGTCAATGGGACTATGCCCGGGCGAGCGGCAGGACTTACGTCGCGACGCCGCAAATGGTGATCAACGGAAGTGGCGTCGTGACCGGTGGCGATCCGGCTCAAGTCGACGCCGCCATTCGTCGTTTTAGGCGACCGACAACCGGGCCGACCATCGCCCGGGCCGATGGGTCGCTCACCATCGGCACGGGCAAGGGCACCGCGACCGTCTGGCTGATCCGCTACGATCCCCGGACGATCGCGGTGCCGATCCGCGCCGGCGAAAATGGCGGACGCACGATCGCGCATCGCAACGTGGTGCGCCAGCTGGTGCGGCTGGGACAATGGACCGGTGCGCCGTTGCGTTTCGCGCTTCCGGCGGCGCCGGCGGGTCTGTCCAGCGCGGTCCTCATTCAGCAAGGGCGGGGCGGAGCGATCATCGCGTCGCGGCGGATCTGACAGGCGGACCGGCTAGCGTCTCGGAAGCGCGTCCCATGATCGTCTCCGTCGGTTCGGGATGCGGGCAAGTAGGCGCGCTTCGTCGCTCCGTTAACGAAAAGGGGGGGCGGGGGCGTTCCGGTTGGCAGGACGGTAGATTCGGGAAAGCGCCGGCGTGGAGTTAATCCGCGCCGTCGGTCGGCGCCTGCGGCGTCGCCGGCCGCGCCGAGCTAGATATCCATCTGCTTCACCGCGTCGTTCCACGCCATCACATTGTCACGTGCTTCCTGGACGAACGCCGAACGACGGACGACGTTGAGGAAGGTATCGGCGATCCACTTGCCGGGGTTACGCAGTGGCCGCTTGATCTGGATGAGCAGGACGACGCGGATATTGTCGGTGTCGTTCCACACCTCGTGATCATAGGTGTCGTCGAACACCAACGTCTCGCCTTCGGCCCAGCGCACGATACGGTCGTCGACGCGCATGCGGACATCGCCGTCCCTGGGGACAATCAGGCCGAGATGGCAGGTGATCAGCCCCTTGGTCACGCCGCGATGCGCCGGGATGTGCGTGCCCGGCGCGAGGATCGAAAAGAACGCGCTGTTGAGGTTGGGGATCTTCGCAACGGTTGCGGTGGTCGTCGGACAGCGCTCGATATTCTCGTCGATACGATAGCCGTACCCCCACAAGAAGAAGCTGCGCCACTTGTTGACCGGGGCGATCGCGCGATGGTCTGGCGAGATGCTCGAAAGCGACGGCGACTTGTCGCCCATCGCCGCGTCGAGCATTTCGTTGCGGATCGCCTGCCAATTGTCGCGCAGATGCTGGGTCCAGGGAAAGTCGCGGACGTCGAGCACCGGGTCGTTGGGCACCAGCGACGACGTCGCGATCATCCGGTCGAAGAAACCGCGCAAATGCTTGCCATAGCGGATGATGAACGGCCGCTTCTCGGCCTTGCCGCCGATCGGCGTGTTATCCGATTGTGACGTGCCCGATATCACGGTCATATTGGGCACGCTGCCTTCGGCGACGTTGCCCGATTTCTGCCGCAATATCGGCGGCTCCAGCTGTTGATCGACGCTCACAAAGCCTCTTCATCGTCCAACGGGACCGGCACCAAATGTCGCACGAGGGCCGATCGAGCCAAAAAATGTCGAATACGCTACGCTGATGCGGCAGCGCACAATTGCCGCTAGCCCTGATCTGGGTCGAAAAAAAGGCGACACAAGGGGCAGGATATGACCTTTTGGTATCGAGGGTGCAGAGTAATAGGTCCGCACCCTAGGTGAGGACGGTTGCCGCTCGTCGGGGGACACCGTACACAGGCGCAATGGCCATTACGTTCCGCGTTCCGCGTCTCGCCGTCCTCGTCACCATTGCCCTTGGGATGTCGCTTCCGGCGATCGCCCAGCAGACGGTCCCGACCCCAGCCTCGACGGCGCCGCTTGCCGTCCGTCCGGAAGTCGATCGCTCGCCCTGGCTGTTCAAGGGCAGCGACATCACGCCCGATCCCGCGTGGCATTTCGGGACCTTGCCCAATGGCCTGCGTTATGCGGTGCGCAAGAACGGCGTGCCGCCCGGGCAGGTGTCGATCCGTGTGCGCATCGATGCGGGCTCCTTGTACGAGGACGACAGCGAACAGGGATATGCGCACTTCATGGAACATCTGGTGTTCCGGGGCAGCCAATATGTCGCCGACAACGAAGCGAAGCGTACCTGGCAGCGGCTGGGCGCGACCTTCGGCAGCGACACCAACGCGCAGACCACCTTTACCCAGACGGTGTTCAAGCTCGATCTGCCGTCCGCCACGCCGGCCACGGTCGACGAGAGCCTCAAGATATTGTCGGGCATGATGGAAGCGCCGAGCTTCGACGATAAGGTGGTCAATTCGGAGCGGCCGGTGGTGATGGCCGAGCAACGCGAGGCGCCGGGGCCGCAGGTGCGCTTCGGCGACGCCCAGCGCGCGACGATCTTCGCGGGGCAGCCGTTCGCGACGCGCTCGCCGATCGGGACGACCAAGACGCTGGAGGCGGCCACTGCGGCCAGCCTGCGCGCGTTCCACGACAAATGGTACCGACCCGAACGCGCGGTCGTGATCATCTCGGGCGATATCGATCCGCTGGTGTTCGAGACGTTGGTCGACAAGAATTTCTCGAGCTGGAAGGGCAAGGGTCCCAATCCCGCCGATCCCGATTTCGGCACGCCGGCGACCAAGCAGCCGACCACCGGCACTTTGGTCGAGCCCGGCCTGCCGACCCTGGTGTCGATGGCGGTGCTGCGCCCCTGGCATTTCAACAACGACCTGATCCTGTTCAACCAGAAGCGCCTGGTCGATCTGATCGCTGTCCAGATCATCAACCGCCGGCTGGAATCGCGCGCGCGGGCCGGCGGCAGCTTCCTCCAGGCGCAAGTCAGCCTCGACGACGTGTCGCGCTCGGTCAACGGCACGTTCGTCAACATCGTCCCGGTCGGCAACAATTGGGAACAGGCGCTGAAGGACGTGCGCGCGGTGATCGCCGATGCCCAGGCCAATCCGCCGAGCCAGGCCGAACTCGATCGCGAGCTCGCCGAATATGATGCCGCGATGAAGAATGGCGTCGACACCTCGCGGGTAGAGGCGGGGTCGGCGCAGGCCGACAACATGGTCCAGGCGCTCGACATCCGCGAGACGGTCGCGGCGCCCGACGTGTCGTACAAGATCCTGACCGACGCGCGCGCCAAGGGCATGTTCACGCCGGCATCGATCCTGGCGTCGACCAAGCGCGTGTTCCAGGGCGACGCGACGCGCGCCTTCATCTCGACGCCGACCGCCGATCCGGCGGCGGCGACCAAGCTGGCCGCCGCGCTCGACGCCGACGTGTCGAAGCTCGCGCCCAAGCGTACCGCGTTGGCGGCGATCGACTTTTCCAAGCTGCCGCCGCTGGGGCCTCCGGGCAAGGTCGTCAACACCGAGAGCATTCCCGATCTCGAGATGCAGAAAGTGGTGTTCGCCAATGGCGTGCGCCTGCTGCTGTTCGTCAATTCGAGCGAGACCAACCGCGTCTATGTCCGCGTCCGCTGGGGCGGGGGGTATAATGCCATCCCGTCCGATCACCGCACGCCGGCCTGGGCAGGCGATATGGCGCTGGTACCCAGCGGCATCGGTAAACTGGGCCAGGAACAGCTCGACCAGCTCGCGACCGGACGGCGGCTCGGCTTCGATTTCGGAATCGACGACGATGCCTTCACGCTCGCCGGTGTCACTTCGCCCCAGGATTACAAGGACCAGCTGCGGCTGTTTGCCGACAAATTGAAGGCGCCCGGTTGGGATCCCGCGCCGCTGGCGCGCGCCAAGGCAGTGATGCTGGCTGGCTATCCCGGACTCGATTCCTCGCCCGACGGCGTACTCAGCCGCGATCTCGAATGGTTTCTGCATGACAAGGATCCGCGTTGGGGGATTCCACCCGCGGCCACTGTATCGGCGCTGACGCCGGCGCAATTCCGCACCTTCTGGCAGCCGATCCTGGCTTCGGGTCCGATCGAGGTGGAAGTGTTTGGCGACGTCAAGGGCGACGAGGCGATCGCTGCCGTCGCGGCGACCTTCGGCGCGCTGAAGCCGCGTACTGCCCCCGCCGTCGCGGCGCCGCCGATCAAATTCCCCGAGCATAATGCGACGCCGGTCGTGCGGACGCATTCGGGGCAGGAGAATCAGGCGGTCGCGCTGATCGCCTGGCCGACCGGCGGCGGTGTCGAGGGTATTCCCGAAAGCCGCAAGCTCGACGTCCTGGCGCAGGTGTTCAGCGACCGGCTGTATGACCGGCTGCGCACCGAAGCAGGCGCGAGCTATTCGCCCAGCGTCGGGTCGAGCTGGCCCGACGGCTCCGCGAGCGGCGGGCGGATCATGGCGATCGGCCAGGTGCCGCCGGACAAGACCGACCTGTTCTTCCGCTTGTCGCGCGAGATCGCCATCGACCTGGTCAAGAACCCGATCAGCGACGACGAACTGCAGCGGGCGAAGACGCCGATGCAGCAATACGTGATGCGCGCGTCGACCGGGAACACCTTCTGGCTCAACCTACTATCGGGTGCCGCCTATGATCCGCGCAAGATCGCCTCGGCACGCAGCATCCTGCTCGACTATCAGAACGTGACCGCTGCCGATCTCCAGGCGGTGGCGGCCAAATATCTGCGCCCCGACAAGGACTGGACGATGGAAGTCGTGCCCAAAGCGGTGGCTGCCAAGGAAGGGCTGAGCGTTGCCGGCGGGGCGCAATAGGCGCGCCGCCAGTTCTCCATAGCGCCTCTGTTGGAGCAGAAGCGCCCCAAGGAATGATGTTGCCCTAGCGAGCGTTCGACGGATCGTGCGCCGGGCGCGTTCAACCGCGCGGGCGCCTGCGTCCCATCGCAGATTTTAACCTTTTGTTAACTATCTCCGGTCACCTTTAGGCAACATTCTGAAAACAAGTTATTTAGCCGAAGAGAAGGGGGCAGAGATGCGCTGGTTCTTGGTCGGAGTGGTGACGCTGAGCGTCGTCCTGGCCGGATGCACAACGGGTCCGAAGGCGGTGGTGACCGTCGCCGCCGGTGCCCCCGTCGAACAGCCGACCGGCTGGCGGGCGACCGCGACGGCCGACGATCAGATGCGGATCGAGGGTCTGGGCGATCGCATGCAGCGCATGCTCGCGGCAGTTCCGGCCGGTGCTCGGGCGCGTGTCGCGGCGGAGAGGCCGTTGCTCGATCCGAAGTCGGGGCTCGACGCACCCGCACTGTCGCCGGGATCCTATCAGTGCAGGCTGGTCAGGATTGGCGGCCGGCGCGGCGTGGTCAGCTACAAGTCCGATTTCTGCTATATCGCCATGGTCGACGGGAAGCAGAGCTTCACCAAGCAAACGGGCACGCAATTGCCCGGCGGCTGGTTGTTCGACGACGATAAGGGCAAGCGCCTGATCTTCCTGGGCACGCTGCGTCCGCAGCAGGCTGCATCGGCACCGCCTTATGGGGAAGAACGGCAACGCGACGTCGCCGCCGTGATCGAGCGCATCGCGCCGTTCCGCTGGCGGATGGCGCTGGTCAAGAATGACGGGCAGGGCGACCAGATGCTCGATATCTACGAATTGATCCCGGTGGTGAACGGGTCGAGCTGAAGCGCAGGTTTCGACGCAAGATAGAGCGGTTCAGTCGAGCCCACCGTCATGCCGGACTCGTTCCGGCATCCAACGTGCAACAGCGGACGGATTCCGTTGTGGAGGGTTGGACCCCGGCACAAGGCCGGCGTGACGAAGGTGAATGACGGCGTACGGTCCAGTTCGTTGTCCGAAAACGCCATAGCCCCGCCCTAAACTGGACGGGCGCCTACCCTTTATAGAGCGCGTCCAATCGCGGGCCGTACACGTCCTTCAACACGTGACGCCGGATCTTCAGGCTCGGCGTCATCTGCTGGTTCTCGATCGTGAACGGTTCGTCGGCCAGGATGAAGCGGCGGACGCGCTCGACGACCGACAAATCCTTGTTGACCCGTTCGACCGCGGCGAGCAGCGCGGCGCGATAGTCGAGATCGTCGGCGAGTGCCTTCGCATTGCACGCGGACCCGGTCTTGGCGCACCATTCCTGGGTCCATTCGGGATCGGGCACCAGCACCGCGACCATATAGGGCCGCCGGTCGCCGGCGATCATCGCCTGACCGATCTCGGGCTGCAAGGTGAGCATGCCTTCGACCTTTTGCGGTGACACATTGTCACCCTTGTCGTTGATGATCAGGTCCTTCTTGCGGTCGGTGATCTTGATGCGGCCCTTATCGTCGATCATCCCGATGTCGCCGGTGTGCAGCCAGCCATCCTTGAGGACGCGCGCGGTTTCTTCGGGATTGCGCCAGTAACCGTGCATGACGAGCTCGCCGCGGACCAGGATCTCGCCGTCTTCGGCGATCCGGACCTCGACCCCGTCGAGCGGTGGACCGACCGTGTCCATCTTGAGGCCGGCGCGCGGGCGGTTGCAGGAAATCACCGGCGCCGCCTCGGTCTGACCATAGCCTTGCAGAAAAGTCAGGCCGAGCGATTGGAAGAAGATGCCGATCTCCGGATTGAGCGGGGCGCCGCCCGACACCATCGCCTTGATCCGCCCGCCGAAGCGCTTGGCGATCTTGGGCATCAACAGCGACTTCACGATCAGGTTCATCGGCTGGTCGTAGAACGGCACGCCGCCCGCCGCCTTCTTGCCGCCGATCGAGACCGCGCGGCCGAGCAAATAATTGGACACCGCGCCCTGTTTCTCGACCGCCTTGGAGATGCGCGTCCTAAGCACCTCGAACAGGCGCGGGACGACGACCATGATCGTCGGCCGGACTTCCTCGATATTGCTGGCGAGCTTGTCCAACCCCTCAGCATAGTAAATCTGCGCGCCGAGCCCGATCGGAAAATGCTGGCCGCCGGTATGCTCATAAGCGTGGGAGAGGGGGAGGAACGACAGGAACACCTCGTCGTCCCAGCCGAAATCCTCGGCGATCAGCGTGCAGCACGCCTCGACATTGTGCAGGATCGCGCCGTGATGCTGGCGCACCCCGCGCGGCGCGCCGCCGGTGCCCGAGGTATAGATGATGCAGGCGAGATCATCGCGGTTCGCGGTGATCGGCAAGTCGTCGGGTTGCGCCGGATGGTCGGCGACCAGCTTCGACCAATTGTGATAGACGAGATCGGTCTGGCCGATGCGCAACTCCTCCAGCCCAATCACGATCTTGGCCTCGCTGGCGCGGGCGGCGGCGGGGAGCAGCGGGCGGGCGAGCTTGGCGGTCGACACGATGATCGCGCGCGCCCCCGAATTCTCGATGATGTGGCTGTGGTCGCGCTCGGTATTGGTGATGTAGGTCGGCACGGTCACGCAGCCGGCGGCCATGATTGCCAGGTCGCTGATGCACCATTCGGGACGGTTCTCGCTGACCAGCATGACGCGGTCGCCGGGCTGCAGCCCGATCGCCTTCAGCGCTGTCGCCAGGCTGGCGACTTGCCGCGCCGTCTCCACCCAGCTGAGCGGAGTCCAGGAGTCGCCTTGCTTGTGCCACAGAAACGGCTGGTCGCCCCCGGCCCGGGCGCGCGCGAAGAACATCGCGACCAGGTTGGGGAATTTCTCGATCTGCCGCATCCGGTCTCTCCCTTACGGCGCGCCGCTTTCGGCTGCGCCATTTAGGCCGACGTTATTCGGATGGGCGGTTGGGCGCCATCCCCATCCGCCTGATCACGGTGACCTTGCCGTCCTGTCCCATCGCGACACCTTCGCTCCGCGGATCGGCGGCACCGACCCATTTGCCGCCGACGCGCTCGATCGCATTGGCCTTGAGTCCGAGCGGGGAGACAACAATCTTCTCGCCCAGCGCGCGCAGTTGCGGCGCCATCGCTTCTGCCTGCGTGCCGGATTCCGCGACTGCCGTCTGGCCAGGCGCATAGATGAGTCCGAGGCCGATCGCGTCCTGCGCGCTCATCTTCCAGTCGACCACCGCGACGATCGCCTTCGCCACCTGGGCGATGATCGTCGATCCGCCGGCGGCGCCGACCGCCAGCCGAACCTTGCCGTCGGGGCCATAGACGATGGTCGGCGCCATCGAGCTGCGCGGGCGCTTGCCTGGCCCGACGCGGTTGGCGACGAGATAGCCATCCTTGTCGGGCACGATGTCGAAATCGGTCAGCTCGTTGTTGAGCATGATGCCGTCGACCGACAGGCCCGATCCCCATGGCCCCTCGATCGTCGTGGTGACTTCGACGACATTGCCCGCTTTGTCGGTGACGACGAGGTCGGTGGTGCCCGGGGTCTCGCTCGCCGGCACGCGCTTGCGCGGCGGGGCGCCGGGCGGGACGCCCGGTGCGACGTCGGCGATCGACTTGTCGGGCGAGATCAATGCCGAGCGCGAGGCGATGTAATTGCGGCTCAGCAGGCCGGCCAGCGGCACGCTCACGAAGTCCGGATCGCCGACATACATGTCGCGGTCGGCGTAAGCGAGGCGTGAGCTTTCGGCGAACAGATGCCAGGCGACCGGCGAATCCTTGCCGAGCTTCGCCATGTCGAAGCGCTCGAGTTGCTTCAGGATCATCAGCACGGTGAACCCGCCCGACGATGGCGGGCCCATGCCGCAGATCCGATAGACGCGATAGGTGCCGCACAGCGGCGTGCGCGGCTTGGCGCGATAGCTGCCGATGTCGGCAACCGTCATCTTCGACGGATTGCGCTGGGCGTTGTTGACCGTCGTCGCCAGGCGTTGGGCGGTGCCGCCGGTATAGAAGGCGGCCGGGCCGAGGCGAGCGACGCGATCGAACAACTCGGCCTGCTTGGGGTTCTTGATGATCGTGCCCGCCGGCCACGGCTTACCCGACGCATCCATGAAGATCGCGCGCGCGTTCGCGTCCATGTGCGCGGCATATTGGGTCAGCGCATTGGCCAGCCGCGGCGACGCCTGGAAGCCGTTGCGTGCCAGCCGGATCGCGGGCTGGAACAGCCGCGCCCAGGGCAGCTTGCCGGATTGCGCGTGCGCCATCGCCATCACGCGGAGTTGGCCGGGAACGCCGACGCTGCGCCCGCCCGGGACCGCGGCAAAGTGCGACAACGGCTTGCCATTGGCGTCGTAGAACCACTTGTCGTCGGCGGCCATCGGCGCCGCCTCGCGCCCGTCGATCGTATTGATCTTGCCACTCGTAGCGTCGTGGCGAACGAAGAACGTGCCGCCGCCCATCCCGGAGCTTTGCGGCTCGACGACGTTGAGCGCGAGCATCGTTGCGATAGCCGCATCGGTCGCGCTGCCGCCGGCATTGAGGATTTCGACTCCGGCCGCCGCGGCGCGGGGATCGGCGGCGCTGACCATGCCGACTGCGGCGGGCTGGACGACCTTGGCGATCCGCGCGGGTTGTCGGGCGGACCCCGATGCCGCCATGGTGGAGAGGGCGATGGCGGCGGCGACGAACAGCTTCTTCATGGCGGGCGACCCTAACGGCATGGAGAGGGGAGGCAAGGCGCTGCGTGCGCGCGACCTATAGACGACGGTTACGGCGCAGCGCGATTATCAGCCCCACGATGACCGCGACCGGCGCGAGCAGAACGATCGCGAAGATGAGCGCGAAGATCAGGAAGTGGATGACCGAGAAGATTGCCATATGGTTCTCCGTAGTGGCTGACGACGTCAGCTCGCCCCGATTGCTTCTGCGATCTGAGCGAAACCATCGCGCCGCATGAGCGCTTCCATATCGCGCACGATTCGTCCCGGTAACGATGGGCCGCCATAGACGAGCCCGGTATAGATCTGCACCAGGCTCGCGCCGGCGCGGATGCGGGCATAGGCCTCGGCACCGCTGTCGATCCCGCCGACCGCGACCAGCGGCAGCGCGCCGCCGGTGGCCGTCCTGAAATCGCGCAATCGTTGCACGGCGAGCGTGGCGAGGGGCGCGCCCGATAAGCCTCCGTTTTCGCCGGCATTGGACGAGACGAGGGGCGGACGACTGACCGTCGTGTTGCCGACGATCAGCGCATCGATTCCGGCGCCGATCGCGGCGAGGGCGATTTCGTCGATCTGCGCCGGCTCCTGATCTGGCGCGACCTTGAGGAACAGTGGCGTCGTCCCGCGCGCCGCGGCGGCGCGGGCAAGCAAGTCGGTCAGCGCGGGGCCGTGCTGCAGGTCGCGCAGGCCCGGCGTGTTGGGCGAGCTGATATTGATCGTGACATAATCGGCGATGGGCGCGGCGGCGGCCACCCCGTTCTCGTAATCGGCGATGCGATCGGCGGCGTCCTTGTTCGCGCCGACATTGATGCCGAGCATGCCGGTGCGCCTCGCGGATCGTGCACGCGGCAGCGCGGCGGCCAGCCCGCCATTGTTGAACCCCATTCGGTTAATCACCGCCCGATCGGGAACGAGGCGAAACAGCCGCGGCTTGGGATTGCCCGCTTGCGGCAGGGGCGTCAGCGTACCAATCTCGACCGCGCCGAAGCCGAGGCCGAAAAAGCCGGCGATCGCTCGCCCGTCCTTGTCGGCGCCGGCGGCTAGACCGAGCGGATTAGGAAAGGTCAGCCCAGCCACGGTGACCGGCAACGACGGCGGCCGCGCGGCGAGCGGTGTTCCGACCACTCCCCAAGCCGCGAGCATATCGATGGTCAGGCCATGCGCGCGTTCGGCATTGATCGCGAACAGCAATGGGCGAGCAAGAAAGGCCATGAGCGCGGCCATGGCAGGACACGCTGCAAGGGTCAAAGCCCCTTACGTTACGGAAACCACCAAAAATTGCGGCGCGGCGAATCCGTCCAATACGACTCGGGAATGAAGGGCCTAGGACAAGCATGCGACCCGAAGGGCCCCTGGGAGGGGGTTCTTTCCCTCGACGGCCCGGTTTTCGAAAGAAAATCGGGCCGCTTTCTTATGTTAAGCCAAACCGACGATATACTCATTTTGGGTGGCGGGTCGGTCCGAAATGGTATAAAATCCGGCCAACGAAAGAACATACAGGGGCGCAACTTTCGTGTCGGACATCCAACTCGATTATCGGGTTCCATCACCCGATATCGCGGATCACGTAACATTATTCTATAATTTTCGAGCCAACGTGCCGTGGTTCGAGGACATGGAGCGGGCTGACTATGCCCAGTTCCGTTTCCGTCTGAGCCCTGGTTTCGCCGCATATTACTTTCCGACCGGCGAGAAATATGCCGGCCCAATCCACGTCGTCGGCCCGACGAGTGGGGCGACCAAATGTCGTGTCGAAGGGCCGGTGCGGCTGTTCGGGTTCGGCATCACGCCGGCGGGCTGGGCGGCGATGCTCGGCGGTGACGCGTCGGACATGCTCGACGACGCGATGGAGATAGGCGATGCCCTGCGTCCGCGCGCCGAAGCAGCGTTTCGTGCCATCGCAGGCACCGAGAATATGGACGAACGCGTGCTGATCGCGGAGGCGCTGGTCCGCGAACTCACGTGCAGGGCGACGCGGGAATCGGTCAGTTTCGCGCACCAGGTGGACGCATGGCTGGAAGGCAAGACGTCCCCCGACATCGATGACCTGATCGCGGTCACCGGGCTGTCGCGCCGCCAGGTCGAACGCAAGTGCAACGCACTCTATGGCGCGCCGCCCAAATTGCTGGCGCGCAAATATCGCGCGTTGCGCGCGGCGGTCGCGATGTGCCGTGGCGACATCAGCTTCGATGACGCGGTCGGTCGCGGTTTCTATGACCAGTCGCATCTGATCCGCGAAGTGAAGCAATTCACTGGTCTGACCCCGAAGCAAATCCGCGATCGTCCGACCGCGCTGGCCGAGATTACGGTGCAGCAACGGCTTGCGATGTCGGGACTCGTACGGCCGTTGATCACGAGTACGTAAATCCCTCTCCCACAAGGGGAGAGGGATTCTTGGGTTGACGCAGCCTCCTCTCACGCCCACATGGCAATCGGATCGATTTGATCTGATTTGAGAGTCGTTCGCAACAATGCGCCTGTCCAGCCTGGCCGATTATGCCGTGGTGATGATGTCCGCCGCCGCGCGCCATTGCGGCGGGGTGGGGCGGCTCAATGCGACTTGCCTGGCTGAGGAAACCGGTCTGCCGCTGCCGACCGTACAAAAATTGGTGAGCAAGCTGTCGTCTGCGGGGCTGATCGAGAGCCAGCGGGGAACCGGCGGCGGGTTTCGCCTGTCGCGGCCGCCCGCGGCGATCAGCCTGGCCGATATCGTCGAGGCGATCGAGGGGCCGATCGCGATGACGGCTTGTGTCGAGCACGGCGCGCATGATTGTTGCGTCGAGGAAAGCTGTCGCGTGAAGCCGCACTGGAATGCCGTCAACGGCGCCGTCCGCGGCGCTCTGGCCGGCGTGACCCTTGCTAGCCTGTCCGCCGCTCCCGCGCTGGAGGTCCAAGCCTGATGTCGCGCGCAGCGCAAACGCTCTTCCTTCGTGTCTTCGTGTCTTCGTGCGAGTCTATTTTTCTCGCACAAAGGCACAAAGGCACAAAGATTCTTGATGGCCGCTGCGCGGCCGGGGATTTGTGATGGCGACGAAGAACGCAGAGGCGCTGGCCGCAGCGAACAAGAAGTACGAATGGGGGTTCGCCTCCGACGTCGAGCAGGAATTCGCGCCCAAGGGGCTGAGCGAAGAGACCGTTCGCTACATTTCGGCCAAGAAGAATGAGCCGCAGTGGATGCTCGACTGGCGGCTGAAGGCGTTTCGCCTGTGGCAGACGATGGAAACGCCCGATTGGGCCAAGCTCGACATCGCGCCGATCGATTATCAGGACGCTTATTATTACGCCGAGCCCAAGGCGAAGAAGACGATCGAGAGTCTCGACGATCTCGATCCCGAAATCCGGCGGACCTACGAAAAGCTCGGCATCCCGATCGAGGAGCAGAAGGTGCTCGCCGGGGTGGAAGGCGCGCGCAAGATCGCGGTCGATGCGGTGTTCGACAGCGTCAGCGTCGCGACGACGTTCCGCGCGGAACTGAAGGCAGCGGGCGTGATCTTCCTGTCGATCAGCGAAGCGATCCGCGAATATCCCGAACTGGTGAAGAAGTGGCTGGGCAAGGTCGTGCCGCAGCACGACAATTATTTCGCGGCGCTCAATTGCGCGGTCTTTTCCGATGGCACCTTCGTCTATGTGCCCGAGGGCGTGCGCTGCCCGATGGAGCTGTCGACCTATTTCCGGATCAATGCCGAGAATACCGGCCAGTTCGAACGCACGCTGATCGTCGCCGACAAGGGCGCCTATGTCTCGTATCTCGAGGGCTGCACCGCGCCGATGCGCGACGAGAATCAGCTCCACGCCGCGGTGGTCGAACTGGTCGCGCTGGACGATGCCGAGATCAAATATTCGACCGTCCAGAATTGGTATCCGGGCGACGAGAACGGCCTAGGCGGGATCTACAATTTCGTCACCAAGCGCGCGCTCTGCCAGGGCAAGAACAGTAAGGTGTCATGGACCCAGGTCGAGACCGGCTCGGCGATCACCTGGAAATATCCGAGCTGCGTGCTGGCGGGCGAGAACAGCGTCGGCGAATTCTATTCGGTCGCGGTGACCAACAATCGCCAGCAGGCCGATACCGGGACCAAGATGATCCATCTCGGCAAGGGATCGCGCTCGACGATCGTGTCGAAGGGGATTTCGGCCGGGCGATCGGACAACACCTATCGCGGACTGGTGCGGGTGGCGCCGACCGCAGAAGGCGTGCGCAACTTCACTCAGTGCGACAGTCTGCTGCTCGGCTCCGAATGCGGTGCGCATACCGTGCCGTATATCGAGGTGCGCAACCCGTCGGCGCAGATCGAGCATGAGGCGACGACCTCGAAGATCAGCGAGGACCAATTGTTCTACGCGATGCAGCGCGGGCTGGATCAGGAAGCCGCGGTCGCGCTGATCGTCAACGGCTTCGCGCGCGAAGTGCTGCAGCAGCTGCCGATGGAATTCGCGGTCGAAGCGCAGAAGCTGCTGGGGATTTCGCTGGAGGGCTCGGTCGGATGACCATTCGACAACCCCGTCATGCCGGCCTTGTGCCGGCATCCACAGAGCCGCACGCGCTGGAGTTTGAGGCCTGGTGGACCCCGGCACAAGGCCGGGGTGACGGAGTATTGTTGGTTCCGAGGGCGACAATATTGAGAGTTTCGTTCGATAGAGGGGCGGGATGAACACCGCGATCCGCCTGCTGGTACTGATCCCGGCCGTGCCGGTTTCGCTATTCGTTGCCCTGATGTTTTTGGCTTGGTCGCCTCTGACGCTGGAGACATTGGCGATCTCGCTGGCACTCATCGTTGCCCCGGTTGCGCTCATTGTCTGGACGATCATCGACTATCGCAAACGCCGCCGCGCATCCTTGAAAGTACGACACGGAAAATATGCTTAAAATCAATAACCTCCACGCCGAAATCGACGGCAAGCCGATCCTCAAGGGCCTCTCGCTCAGCGTGAATGCGGGCGAGGTGCACGCGATCATGGGGCCGAATGGCGCGGGCAAGTCGACGCTCGGTTATGTGCTCGGCGGGCGGCCCGGCTATGAGGTGACTGAGGGATCGGTCAGCTTCGACGGCGAAGATTTGCTCGAGATGGCGCCGCATGAGCGCGCCGCCGCCGGGCTGTTCCTCGGCTTCCAATATCCGGTCGAGATTCCCGGCGTGTCGAACGTCCAGTTCCTGCGCGAGGCGCTCAACAGCCAGCGCCGCGCGCGTGGTGAGGGGCCGTTGTCGGGCGGCGATTTCCTCAAGCTGGCGCGCGCCGAAGCGGCGGCGCTGTCGATGGATGCCGAGATGCTCAAGCGTCCGGTCAATGTCGGCTTCTCCGGCGGCGAGAAGAAGCGCAACGAGATGGTGCAGATGGGGATCATCGCGCCCCGGCTGGCGATCCTCGATGAAACCGATAGCGGGCTCGACATCGACGCGCTGCGGGTGGTCGGCGACGGCATCAACCGCATCATGCGTGCGCCCGACAAGGCAGTGGTGCTGATCACGCATTATCAGCGGCTGCTCGATTACGTGAAGCCGGACTTCGTCCATGTGTTGGAGGCGGGCCGGATCACGCGGACGGGCGGGGCCGAACTGGCGTTCGAACTCGAGCGCGAAGGCTATGGAGCGGTGGCGGCGTGATGAAGCTCAGCGCCGCAGGCGCCTCTACATTTTTGATCGCACGAAGGCACCAAGCCACGAAGAAGGTGAGTGCGCTTCGCGCCTTAGCGTCTTTGTGCGAGTCAAAATCATGACCCTGCTCGCGCTCCCAACCCGCCGCGATGAGGCGTGGCGCTACAGCGACCTCGACGCGCTGGCCGAGGCATGGCCGCTCAATCCGCCCGAGGTGATCCGTGTCGCCGCGGGCGAAGAGATTGCGCGCGTTGTGGTGCAGGATTCGCCCCCCGGATCGGTGGCGGTCAAGGATATCGCGATCGTGCTGGAAAAGGGCGCGCGGGCGACGTTCCACGTGCTCAATATCGGCGGCAAGCTCGGCCGCGTGTCGATCGACGTGGCGCTGCATGACGGCGCACATTTCGAGCTCGGTGCGGCGATGTTGGGCGGTGGCGAGCAGACGCTGGAGATCGTCACGATGGTCAACCATGTCGAGCCCAATGCGACGTCGAATCAGGTCGTACGCTCGGTACTCGGCGGCAAGGCGACCGGGAGCTATCTCGGCAAGGTCGCGGTCGCGCGCGATGCGCAGAAGACCGATGCCAGCCAGTCGGTCAAGGCGATGCTGCTCGCGCGCACCGCGACCGCCAATGCCAAACCTGAGCTGGAGATTTTCGCCGACGACGTGAAATGCGCGCACGGCGCCACGGTCGGCGAGCTGGATGCGATGGCTCTATTCTACCTTGAAAGCCGCGGGATTGCGCCGGCGGAGGCCAAGAAGCTGTTGTTGCGGGCGTTTGTCGGCAGCGTGTTCGACGATATCGCGGATGAAGGCGAACGGACGCGGGTCGAAGCGGCGGCGCAGGCCGCGCTGGAGCGGATGTTGAACAACTCCCTCTCCCTTTGGGAGAGGGAAGGGGCCCACTCGGCGGAGCCGAGTGGGAAGGGTGAGGGCAGGTAATGGAAACCGTTGTCGACCCTCACCCTTCCG
>Ga0207705_10000662_pt1 | contig 28689 bp, 19 predicted proteins | sample KBSC13metaG_FD_184314 | JGI IMG/M metagenome (GOLD analysis project Ga0207705, IMG submission 184314) | Corn rhizosphere microbial communities from Kellogg Biological Station, Michigan, USA - KBS C1-3 metaG (SPAdes) (version 2) | ecosystem: Host-associated > Plants > Roots > Rhizosphere > Soil ... | reverse complement strand
GCCGCGGGCCTGTTGGCCTCTTTGGCCATCCTCTGCGGCACCGGCATGGCCTACGCCGACAGCGTGCTGAAGATCGGCGTGCTCGGCGTGATGAGCGGCCCGGATGCCGCCTGGGGCCTGGTCAGCAAATACTCGGCCGAGGCCACCGCCGCGATGTACAACGAGCAGGGCGGCGTCGATATCGGCGGCCAGAAATACAAGATCGAGATCGACGCCGTCGACGATCAGGAAGATCCAAAACTCGCCGTTACCGGCGCGCAGCGGCTGATCCTGCAGGATGGCGTCAAGTACCTCATCGGCCCGAACGTCGACTCCACCATCGTCAGCGTGCAGCCGATTGCCGAGAAGTACAACGTAATGATGTTCTCGTATTCGTTCACGCGCTCGCTGTTTTCGCCGCCGCACCACAATACCGTGCTGGGCATCATCCCTGGCTACCAGACCGGTCCGGTGGTGTTCAAATACCTGCACGACAAGCAGGACCTCAAATCGGTGAGCTTCATCGTGCTCAACTCCGCCGAGGCCCTGAAGCAGCGCGACGAGAGCGTCGCGGCGGCCACCAAGGCCGGGCTGCAGGTGATTTCCAGCCAGGATACCTACGAAGCCGGCTCGACGGACTTCTTCCCCGTGGTCTCCAAGGTGGTGGGCGGCAATCCGGGCCTGATCGTGCTGTCCGGCGTATCGCCGGCCGATACCCCGAAACTGATCAAGACCGCCCGCCAGCTCGGCTACAAGGGCCTGCTCGAGGCCGAAACCGCTCAGGACATCAATATTATCACCCAGGGGGCGGGCGATGCCGCCGAGGGCTTCATTTCCCTCGGCGGCGCTTCCACCCCGGAGATCCAGAGCGATTACATGACGAGCTTCATCGATCACTACAAGAAGATCGCCGGGGAGTGGAACGACGAGGCGGGCACCAAGGCCTACGCCCTCGAAATGATCCTCAAAACCATCCAGAAAGCCGGACCGGCGGCAATCACCGATACTGAGCTGTTCAAGAAGACCATCCCCGATTTCTCCGCGCCCAATCCCTTCCTGAAGGGCAATGAGACGCTGCACTATGTCGGGGAGGACTATTTCCAGCAGAAGCGCCAGATCGGCTTGCCGATGGTGATCAACACCATTGCCGATGGCGCCTTCAAGACGCTGTTCATCGGCACCGTCCAGTAGCAACCCCGGCGCCGGATCGGTTCGTGCCGGTCCGGCCCTTCCAACAGGAACGGGCCAGATGGAACAGATTGTCTTCAACGGGCTGGTGCTGTCGGCAACCTATGCCGTCATCGCCCTCGGGATCACGCTGATCTTCAGCGTCATGAACATCCTGAACTTCGCGCATGGCCAGATGTTCATGGTTGGCGGCTTCATCTGCTACTACATCTACGGCCAGTTTCACCTGCCGTTCGCCCTGGCGCTCGTCGCCGCAACCGTCGGCGTCGGCATCATCGGCGTCATCTTCGAGGTCTTCTTCTTCCGGCGGGTGCGCAAGACTGCGACGCGCGAAGAAAACAGCATGCTGCTCGCCGTCGGTACGGCGCTGCTGCTCGAGAACATCGCGCTCTTCGCCTTTGGCGAAAAGCAGCGCGGCGTCCCGGACGTGCTTGATGGAGTGTTGCGGATCGGCGATGCCTTCGTGCCTGAGGACCGCCTGCTGGTGCTGGGCCTGTCGGCGGCCCTGATCGCGGCCCTGCTGCTGTTCGTCCAGTATACCCGCACCGGGCGCGCCATGCGGGCCCTGGCGCAGGATCGCGAGGCGACGCTGCTGATGGGCGTCGACGTCGAGCGCATCTCGGCCATCGGCTTTGGCATCGGGGCGGGCCTGGCCGGCCTCGCCGGCGCGCTGCTCGTCACCCTCTCGGGAGTGAACGCCGGCATCGGCATCGCCATCACCACCAAGGCCTTCATCATGATCATGATCGGCGGCGCCGGCGTAGTCGCCGGCTCGCTCCTCGGCGCGGTGGTGCTCGGCTTCGCCGAAGCGATCGGCTACGCGGTGCTGCCTGGCTCGGTCACCTATCTCGTCATCTTCCTCGGGCTGGTCGTGTTCCTCATCGTGCGGCCCCAAGGCATCATGGGCAAGCCATGGGGCTGAACCTGGAGCGGACGGTGCGAGGCGGTATCATGACCCCACTGGGCAATCCCGGCGGCACGCCGGCGGCACTGCGCATCAGCGGCTGGGCATTCGCCGTGGCAGGGGTTCTCGTCGCCCTGCAACTGCTTGCCCTGCCGGTGTTGCTGCGCGACGATCCCTACTGGCTGAGCGTTGCCACCAACGCCAATATCCTGAGCGTCGGCGGACTGGGCCTGTGGCTGATGTTCTCCATTGGCCGCATCGATATCGCGCAGGGCGCCTTCGCGGCGATCGGCGGCTACACCACGGCGATCCTTTCCACTCGTTACGGCATTTCCTTCTGGGTCTGCCTGCCGCTCTCGGCGCTTTCCGCCGCCCTAGTCGCGGCGGTGATCGGCTGGCCGATCCTCCGGCTCAAGGGTGTCTACTTCGCCATGATCACCCTCAGCCTCACCGAGGTGGCTCGCCTCACGGCACTCAATGGTGGACCCCTGACCAATGGCGCCGACGGCCTGGTGGCGATTCCGCAGGCGGCGCTGCTCGATGGGCCGATGCAGTTCTACCTGCTGTCGGCCGTGCTGATGCTGCTCGCGGCGCTTCTGGTCTGGCGTATCGCCGGGAGCCGCATCGGCAGCATCTTCCGCTCCATGCGGCAGAATGAGGACCTGGCCTCGAGTCTCGGCATCAACATCACCCGCTACCGGATCATCGCCTTTGCCATCGCCAGCGGCATGGGCGGGGTCTGCGGCAGTTTTCTCGCCGAATCGCAGCAGAACATTTTCCCCAGCACCTACACGATCGCCGATTCCATCGACTTCATGCTCTACTGCTTCCTCGGGGGCCTGGATTTCGTGCTGGGGCCGATCGTCGGCACCTACCTGCTGGTCTTCGCGTTCGAATTTCTCGATGCCCTGCAGCGCTATCAGGCGCTCCTCTATGGCATCTTGATGATCGCGGTCATGCTGTTCCTGCCCAACGGTCTGCTCAGCCTTCGGCGGCGGGGAGGAGCCAGGTCATGAGTTTCCTCAGTGTCGAGAAGCTGACGCGCCGTTTCGGCGGCCTGGTAGCGGTCAACGATGTCAGCTTCACCGTCGAGCAAGGCGAGATCCTGTCGATCATCGGCCCCAACGGCGCCGGCAAGTCGACGCTGTTCAAGGTGATCGGCTCGTTCCTCGCGCCGAGCGCCGGGCAGGTGGTGTTCGAGGGCCGCACCATTTCCGGCCTGAAGCCGCACGACACGGTGCGACTCGGCCTGGTGCGCACCTTCCAGGAAACCACCATCTTCCGCGAGATGACGGCGCTCGAGAACGTCGTGGTGGCGCACCATATCGGGTTGCGTGCCGGCTTTCTCGGCGTGCTGCTTGCATCCCCCCTGGCGCGCGCCGACGAGCGGGCGTTCCGCGACAGCGCCGCTGAAATCCTCGACTATCTCGGCCTCGGGGCGCTGGCCAACGAGCGTGCCCGCAACCTGCCGCACGGTCATCTGCGCGGCCTCGGCATTGCCATGGCGATGGCCACAAGGCCCAAGGTGCTACTGCTCGACGAGCCGTTCTCGGGCATGAACCCCGAGGAGACGGCCAACGCCGTGACCATGGTCCAGGGTATCCGCGAGCGCGGCATCACCGTGCTGCTGGTCGAGCACGACATGCCCGCCGTGATGCGCATCAGCGATCGCATCATCGTGCTCAATTTCGGCACCAAGATCGCCGAAGGCACCCCGGCCTCGATCCAGCGCGACGACCGGGTGATCGAGGCCTATCTCGGCGTCGATGACGATTTCCTCGCGGCGGAAGCAAGCTGATGGGCGATTATTTCAACATGCGCGAAGTGCGGGTGCGCTACGACCGCGTGCTCGCCCTCGACGGCGTTTCGATCGCGCTGGCCGAGGGCCAGATCGCGGCCCTGATCGGCACCAATGGCGCCGGCAAGACCACTGCGCTCCGGGCCATCTGCGGCCTCAAGCGGCCGGAAGCCGGCGAGATCTGGTTCGAAGGCGAGCGTATCGACCGTTTGCCTCCGTCGGACATCGTCGCCCGCGGCGTCGTCATGGTGCCCGAGGGGCGCCACGCCTACCCCTTCATGTCCGTCAAGGACAATTTGCTGATGGGCGCCTATCTGCGCCGCGACGCCAAAGCTATCCGCGATGACCTCGACCGTGTTCTGACCCGCTTCCCGCGGCTCAAGGAACGGCTGCGCCAGCAGGCCGGCACGCTCTCCGGCGGCGAACAGGAGATGCTGGTCGTCGGCCGTGCCCTGATGGCCCGTCCGCGGCTGCTGCTGCTGGACGAGCCGTCGCTGGGACTGGCACCGATGGTCACCCGTGACATCGCCCGGCTGATCGTGGCGATCAACCGCGAGGACAAGGTCAGCGTCGTGCTGGTCGAACAGAATTCCCGCATGGCCCTAAAGGTCTCGAGCCACGCCTATGTGCTCGAAACTGGCCGCGTCGGCCTCGACCGACCTTCGCTCGAACTGCTCGACAACGACCACGTAAGACGCCTTTACCTCGGCGGCTGAGGAGACATTGCCCGCCGCGCCACCGCGGTGGGACCAACGACGTAGTTTTGAAACGTAAGGCATGGAATAAAATGGCTATTATCCGCGATCTCAGGGGCTACGGCCGCCAGCGGCCCAGCATCGTCTGGCCGAATGGGGCCCGGGTGGCCATTTCCCTCTCCCTCAATTTCGAGGAAGGGGCCGAACTGGCAATCGAGCAGGGCGATACCGAGACCGAACGGTTCGGGGAGGCGCCGTCGGTGCAGCGGCCGGGCGTGCGCGATTTGGTGCAGGAGCAAACCTTCGACTACGCCATGCGGGTCGGCCTGTGGCGTTTCCTCGATGCACTCGACCGCCATCGCCTGCCGGTGACGCTGCAGATCTGCGGTCGTGCCGTGGAGCGGGTGCCCGACCTGACGCGGATCGCCGTCGAGGCAGGGCACGAGCCATTGGTGCACGGCTGGCGCTGGCTGCCGCATTCCCGCTACACCGACCGGGCGGTCGAGCGGCAGGATATCATCCGCACCCGCGACATCATCGAAGCAACGACCGGCGTTCTGCCGGTGGGCTTTTTCACCCGCGGCAGCCAGAGCAAATGGACGCGCGAGCTCGTCGCCGAGCTCGGCTTTCTCTACGACTCCAACGCCCTCAACGACGAGCTGCCCTATTGGGACGTCACCTCGACCGATCGGCCGTTGCTGATCGTGCCCTATGGCTTCGATACCAACGACATGCGCTACTGGTATCCAAACGGCTTCATCCGGCCGGACGACTTCTCCGCCTATAGCCTTGCTGCCGTCGATACCCTGCTGCGCGATGCCGAACGGGGGCAGTCCTCGATGCTGACGATCGGCTTCCACCTCAGGATCAGCGGCCGGCCAGCGCGCTTCGCCGCGGTCGAGCAGATTCTCGCCCGGCTGAACGAGCTCGGCGACCAGGTCTGGATCGCGACGCGCGGCGACATCGCGCGCCATTTCGCCGCCGCCATCCCCGCGCCGGTGCACGCGGCCGCCGCCCAAACCGCCTGAGGCGGTATCGGCCGACGCGCCACTACACGTTTCTCGGTGGCACAAAAAAGCCGGCCCACCATGGCGGTGGGCCGGCCACTATCTTCAGATCAGGGATACGGCTTACTTGCCTGCCCAGATCTTCTTGTAGGCATCGCGATAATTGTTGTCGGGGTCGAAGACGTTCTTCGGCCCGCCATCCTGGCCCACGTTGTCCGCGGTCACCAGGTGCACGCCCGGCACATAGCCGGACCAGTCGGCCTTGGCGAAGGCGCGGTTGAGCTCGTCGACGACCTGCCAGCCCTGCATGGTCAGGGGCTCCGGCACGGTAGCTTCCTGGAAGTCCTTGGCGCGGATGCGCTGATAGGCCGACACCGACCCATCGCCGGCCGAAATGTTCTGCGGCGCGCCGTCACCGGCGAGCCCCGCCGCCGACAGCGCCGGCGGCATGAAGTCGTAATAGAGGTCGTTGATGGCCAGCGAGTGGGTCCACTTGGCCCCGAACTTCTGCAGCAGCGTCGTGGTCAACTGCGGAATGCGCGACGACACGTCGGACAGCGGCGTATCCTCGAAGGCGAGCACCGTGCAGCCCGCGCACTGCTTGATCACCGCTTCCATGGCGCGGCCCTTGGCAATGGCGATGGCGTAGGTCGAGTCGGCAAAGATCACTACGCCGGCCTTGCCGTCGGCATCGGCGATCGCCTTCATCGCCGCGACCTTGGCCACTTCCATCGAGTCGCTGGTGATGTTGGCGAACACCGGTGCGCCGGTCATCGGCCCGGCCTTCGGCCCGGCATGCCAGCCAACGATGGCGATGCCCTGCTTGGCGGCCGCTTCGAGCCCCGCATTCTGTTCGACCGCATCGCTGCCGCCGACCACGATGCCGTCCGGCTTGAGCGCAATGGCCTGGCTCAAGGCCGTCGCCTGACCAGAGACGGTGCCCTGGCCATCGATGACGCGAAAGGTCCAGCCAATCGCCGCGGCGGCTTCCTTGACGCCGTCCGCGACGCCCTGGATGCCTCCGTTGCGCATGTCGCCGGCCACATAGACGATCGATTTGCCCGGCACGGCCTTGGGGCCGGTGGTGGGGCCGTCCCAGGTCGAGACCGGGGCCACCGCCTTGGCGACGACGGCCTTGGCCTCGTCGGTGAAGGCGTCGGCCCGCGCGGCAAGCGGCGCCAGCGCCGCCAGAGCTACCGCCGCGGCGGCACCCATCATCAGGGATCGTTTCTGCATTATCTTCCTCCGGTTGCGGCGGATCGTCAGCCGTCCGCCTTGTTTGAAGCCTTTACCACCGCGCTACGCCGCCTTTGGGCGTAGCCGGCAATGCCGATGGCGACGAGCAATGTCGCGCCGTTGAACAGCGGCTCGACGAAGAATGAGCCGCCGAATTGCTGGATGCCGGAAATGCCGACCGCCAGGATCACCACCCCGATCACCGTGCCCCAGACATTCACTCGGCCGGGCTTGATGGTGGTTGAGCCGAGGAACGCGCCGACCAGCGCCGGCAGCAGATATTCGAGCCCGACGCTGGCCTGCCCGATGCGCAGCTTCGAGGCGAGCAGCACCCCGGCCATGGCCGTCACCACGCCCGACGCAACGAACGCCCCGATGGTGTAGCGCCGCACCGGAATGCCGTTGAGCGCCGCCGCCTTCGGGTTAGCCCCGATGGCGTAGAGATAGCGCCCGACCGGCGTGAACTCGAGCAGCAGCCAGAGCACCAGTGCCAGCCCCAGCACGTAGAACCCGCCGATCGGCAGGCCGAGCAGCGAGGTGCCGTTGACGGCGAGAAAACCCGGCGGTAGCGGCGCCACGACCTGCTGGCCGCCGGTGTACCAGAGGGCCAGCGCATAAAGCACCGTGCCGGTGCCGAGGGTGGCGATGAAGCTGTCGATCTGGGCCACTTCGACGAGCAGTCCATTGAGCACCCCGACCAGCGCGCCGAGGGCGAGCACGATCAGGATGGCGAGCGGCCACGGAATGCCGAAGGCGCTCTGCAGCGAGATGGCGAGGATGTGCCACAGCACGATGCCGTAGCCGACCGTCAGGTCGATCTTGCCCGAGGTCATCGGGATCATCGCGGCCAGGGCCAGAAGCGCGATCACCGCCTTATCGGCGATGATCGAGCGCAGGTTCAGCATGGTCGGGAAGGTGTCGGGCAGCAGGACCGAAAACAGGATGATCAGCAGCAGCGTCAGCAGCGGCAAGCCATAGACCGGCAACAGGCGGATACCCGCCTGCACCGGCGACAACCCCTTGAGCTCGTGCGCCGTCGGCTCCAGCGCATTCGACTTGATCGAGTTCAATGCAACTCCCCTCCCGAGGCGACTTCTTCTGCTTCGTGCGAGCGCCCCACCGGGCCCCGATTGTTCAGGCCGCCTCCGACGCGCTCGCCGCCGCGATCACTCGTTCCGTCGTGAGCTCGCTCCCCGCGAGCTCGGCGATGATGCTGCCGCGATTGAATACCAGCGCGCGATGGCACAGCGTGGCGATTTCCTCGAAATCCGTCGACACCACCAGCACCGCGAGACCGCGCTGCATCGCCGCCTCGACCAGGCGATAGATCTCGGCCTTGGCCCCGACGTCGACGCCTGCTGTAGGGTCCTCGAGCACCAGCAGCCGGCGGCCGGTTTCGAGCCAGCGCCCGACCACCACCTTCTGCTGGTTGCCACCCGACAGGCCCTCGATCGGCAGGTCCGGATCATTGGGCCTGAGCCCCACCCGCGCGCCGAGCGCCCGGGCCCGCTCGCCTTCGCTGCGCCGGGTCTCGAACGACAGCGCCCCGCGCCCGCTTGCGGCCGGATTGAGATAGACGTTCTCGCGGATCGACAGCGCATGCGCCACCGATTCCTCGCCGCGATCGCGCGCCACCAGCCCAATGCCGGAGGCAAGCGCGCCGCGCATCGAGGAAAGGTCGGGCACCCGGCCATCGATCGTTGTCTGTCCCACATGCTCGATCGCGCCGAACAGCGCTCGCCCGATGCGTTCCTGGCCGGCACCGCGCAGGCCCACCAGCCCGAGAATCTCGCCTTCGCGAATATCGAAACTCGCCGGACTGACGCCCTCGGCCGCAAGCCCGCGGACCTCGACCACGGTCTTCGCGTTGGCCGGCGCCGCGCCCTTCTCGAAGTCGCGCAGCGCTCCGGCCCCGACAATCAGGTCGATCAGTTCTGCCGGGGTCGTCGCGCGCACGTCGCGTTCACCTACCAGGCTCCCGTCGCGCAGCACCACGATCCGGTCGGCGATGCGAAAAATCTCGTCCAGTCGATGCGAGACATAGATCAGCCCGACACCGGCGCCGCGCAGCCGGCGAAGGGCCTCGAACAGCCGTTCCACCTCGTCGGCGGGGAGGCTCGCGGTGGGTTCGTCGAGCACCAGGAAGCGGCAGCGCGTCGCCAGCGCCCGGGCAATGGCGACCAGCGACTTTTCGGTTCGCGACAGCGCTGCGACGCGCGTCTGCGGATGGATGTCGCAACCGAGATTGGCCAGCGCCTCAGCAGCCACCCGATCGGTGGCGACCCAGTCGATCGGCCCGCGCGTCTTGCCGCCGCGCCGTGGATAACCATTGGCGAGCGCGACGTTTTCCGACACCGTCATCCACTCGATCAGCCCGAGGTCCTGGTGCACGAAAGCCACCGGCCGCTCGCCGCCGACGCTGCGCGTCGGCTGGTGCAGATACGCCTTGTCGTCGATCAGCACGCGGCCGCTATCGGCGGCGTGAATGCCCCCGAGGATTTTGATGAGGGTCGATTTGCCGGCGCCGTTTTCCCCCAGCAGGGCCACGATCTCGCCTTCGCCGACAGCGAAGCTGACGCCCTTCAGCGCCTCCGTCCCCCCGAACCGCTTGCGGATGTCCTCGAACACCAGGCGCGTCACCGGACTGCTCCCAACCGATAAGCGTATCGGAACTGTCGTCTTACATCGCCCTCCGGGTCAAGTGTCGAATTCCTCCAGCCGCGCTCGGACTACGCTCCGGCGCGCGCTTGACGATCCCGGCCGAATGCCGTTCATTTTGGCAGCGCCGAAGCCGCGCAGCCGCCATCGGCGACTCCCGAGGCAAAATTCACCGTGCAGGGCGGCGCCGGGCTGAACCCGCACGATATCGGAGGAATATCGGGAATGGATCGTCGTCTCTTCATGGGCCGCACCGGCGTGCTCGCCGGCAGCGCCGTGGCCGCCGCACTGCCGCTCGCCACCCCTGCCATCGCGCAGGCCAATCCGCAGATCAAATGGCGCCTCGCCTCGAGCTTCCCGCAGTCGCTCGATACCCTCTATGGCAGCGGCGAGCTGATGGCCAAGACGCTGTCCGATATCACCGACGGCAAGTTCCAGATCCAGCTGTTCCCCGCCGGCGAATTGGTGCCGGCGCTGCAGGCGCTCGACGCGACGCAGAATGACACGGTCGAGGCCTGCCACACCGCCACCTACTACTATGTCGGCAAGGACCCGACCTTCGCCATCGCCACGGCGATTCCCTTCGGCCTCAACGCCCGCCAGCAGAGCGCCTGGCTCTACCATGGCGGCGGCAACGAGCTGTTCGACGAGTTCTTCGGCGGCTACGGCCTCGTCGGTCGCCCTGGCGGCAATACCGGCACCCAGATGGGCGGCTGGTTCCGCAAGGAGGTGAACAGCCTTGCCGATCTCAAGGGCCTCAAGATGCGCATCGCCGGGCTCGCCGGCAACATCGTGCAGCGGCTCGGCGTCGTGCCGCAGCAATTGGGCGGCGGCGACATCTATCCCGCGCTCGAGCGCGGTTCGATCGACGCGACCGAATGGGTCGGTCCTTACGACGACGAAAAGCTCGGCTTCTACCAGGTGGCGAAATACTACTATTACCCGGCCTTCTGGGAGGGTGGCCCTTCGGTGCACTTCCTCTTCAACAAGGCGAAATACGAGGCCCTGCCGCCGCAATACCAGGCGGCGTTGCAGGCCGCCTGCCGCACCGCCGACGCCGACATGGGGGCCCGCTACGACGTCAAGAACATGCAGGCGATCCGCAGCCTCGTCGGCAAGGGCGTGCAATTGCGGCCGCTGCCCCGCGACATCATGGATGCAGCCTATGTCGAGGCGTTCAAGTATTACGACGAGCTCTCCGCCTCCAACCCGAAGTGGAAGAAGATCTACGAGCCGTGGAAGGCCTTCCGCGGCGACATCTTCGAGTGGTTCCGCGTCGCCGAGTTTACCTACGACAGCTACGTCTATTCGCAGCAGGCTGCCGGGAAATAAGGGCCGCGGTCCTTCGGGGCTCGGCCTTTGGCCGAGCGCCTTAGGATGAGGTTGGGGTGGGGCTATTTGGCCCCTGCACCCAGCTCCCCCCGACCTCATGGTGAGGTGCGAGCGCAGCGAGCCTCGAACCACCCTCGGTGATCCCCCTCACGGCGATGTCGGCGCCCCGAAGGTCGGCGGTGGCAGGCCGCCACCGATCGCCCCGCCACCGTTGGCCGGCGGCGGCGCGCCAAAACTCGGCGCGGCCGGCGCCGCATAGGGGCCGGCGCCACCCCCCTGGTCCGGCATCGGCACCTCGACCTTGACGTCGCCCGCGGCAGTCGGTGCCCCGTTCTTGTACTGCAGCACCAGGCCTGGAAAGCCGATGACGATGATGATCATCACCGCCTGCAGCACGACGAAGGGAATTGCCCCGCGGTAGATTTGTCCGGTGGTGATGGGCGCGATCGTCTCCCCGGTGACCTTGTCGCGATAGGATCGGGCCGGCGCGACCGAGCGCAGGTAGAACAGCGAGAAACCGAACGGCGGGTGCATGAACGAGGTCTGCATGTTCACCGCCAGCAGAACCCCGAACCAGACGAGATCGATGCCGAGCGCGTCGGCGACCGGCGCCAGTAGCGGCACGATGATGAAAGCGAGCTCGAAGAAGTCGAGGAAGAACGCCAGCAGGAAGACGATGAGGTTGGCGACGATCAGGAACCCCAGCGTGCCGCCCGGTATGGCGGTCAGCAGGTGCTCCACCCAGAGATGCCCGTTGACGCCATAGAAGGTCAGCGAGAACACCCGCGAGCCAAGCAGGATGAAGATCACGAACGAGGTGAGCCGCGTCGTGGTATCGAGCGCCTGGGTCAGGATCTTGAGGTTGAGCCGACGATTGAGCGCTGCCAGCAGCAGCGCCCCGACCCCGCCCATCGCGCCGCCTTCGGTCGGGGTCGCGAGCCCGATGAAGATGGTGCCGAGCACGAGAAAGATCAGCACCAGCGGCGGCACCAGCGCCGTCGCCACCCGGCGCAGCAGCACCCAGCCGCGCAATTGCCGCGCCTCGGGCGGCAAAGCGGGGGCGACCTTGGGCGTCACGAAGCTCCGCACCAGCACGTAGCCGGCATAGAGCGCCGTCAGCACCAGCCCGGGATAGAGTGCGCCCTTGTACATGTCGCCGACCGACCTCCCGAGCTGGTCGGCCAGGACGATCAGCACCAGGCTCGGTGGAATGATCTGCGCCAGCGTGCCGGAGGCGGCGATCACCCCGGTCGCCAGCGGGCGGTCATAGCCGTAGCGCAGCATGATCGGCAGCGAGATCAGGCCCATCGAGATCACCGAGGCGGCCACCACCCCGGTCGTCGCGGCCAGCAGCGCGCCAACGAAGATCACCGCATAGGCGAGCCCGCCGCGTACGGGGCCGAACAATTGGCCGATGGTGTCGAGCAGGTCCTCGGCCATGCCGCTGCGTTCGAGGATCAGCCCCATGAAGGTGAAGAACGGCACTGCCAGCAGCGTTTCGTTCGACATCTGCCCGAAAAAGCGGTCGGGGATCGCCTGGAACAGCCCGGCCGGCAGCAGGCCGAGCCCGATGCCGACCAACCCGAAGGCAAAGCCTACGAAGGCCAGCGCGAACGCCACCGAATAGCCGAGCAGCAGCACGACGACGAGCGCCGCGAACATGATCGGCGCGAGGTTATCCGAAACGAACTGCAACACCCGCCAGCCCCTTCACAGCACTGCGGTTTCGGTTTCGGCGGGCTCGGCGATGTCCGGCAGTCGCCCGCCGAGAATGGCGAGCCGTTTGATCAATTCCGAGATTCCCTGCAGCCCGAGCAGCGTGAAGCCGATCGGGATCAGCACCCAGACCGGCCACAACACCAGCCCGCCGGCATTGCCCGAGGTCTCCTGCGACAGGTATTTGCTGACTACTACCGGCCAGGTGAGCAGCACCGACAACACGCAGAACGGCAGCAGGAAGACCAGCGTGCCGAATACCTCGATCCACAGCTGGATCCGGCGGGGCAGGCGCGCGAACAGGATATCGACCTTGACGTGCTCGCCCTTCAGCAGGGTGTACCCCGCCGCCAGCAGGAAGATGGCCGAAAACAGGTACCACTGCACCTCGAGCCAGGCGTTGGAGCTGAGCGAGAACAGCTTTCGCGATACCGCATTGCCGGCGCTGATTACCACCACCAGCAGCACCAGCCAGGAAACGCCACGGCCGACGATCAGGTTGAGTCGGTCGATGCCGCGACTCAGCGCCAGAATTGCCCCCATCGCGTGCTCCCACCGTCCATCCCGCTTCCGGACTGTGCCGAGGATCGCGTCCCCGCGCAACCGTCTTGCCGGTTCCGACGGTGTGCCTTGCCCGGGCCCGGGCGATGCCTATATCGGTAGCAGTTTGGCCAACCGATGGAGAACAGTCATGCCCGAGTCAGAAAACCAGCGGGCCGCCGGCTCCACCACCGGTGCCGGCGCGCCGGCCCAGAGCGACCGCAATTCACTGAGCCTCGGTTCGAACGGACCGATCCTGCTGCACGACGTGCATTTTCTCGAGCAGATGGCGCATTTCAACCGCGAGAAGGTGCCGGAGCGCCAGCCCCACGCCAAGGGCGCCGGCGCCTTCGGCGTGCTCGACATCACCGAGGACGTCTCCGCCTACACCCGCGCGGCCCTGTTCCAGCGCGGCACGCGGACCGACATGCTGGCGCGCTTTTCGACCGTCGCCGGCGAGATGGGCAGCCCCGACACCTGGCGCGACGTGCGCGGTTTCTCGCTGAAATTCTATACCGACGAGGGCAATTACGACCTCGTCGGCAACAATACGCCGGTGTTCTTCCTGCGCGACCCGATGAAGTTCCCGCACTTCATCCGCAGCCAGAAGCGGCTGCCGGATTCGGGGCTGCGCTCCAACCACATGCAGTGGGACTTCTGGACCAGCAACCCGGAGAGCGCCCACCAGGTCACCTATGTGATGGGCGAACGCGGCCTGCCGCGCACCTGGCGGCAGATGAACGGCTATGGCTCCCACACCTACATGTGGATCAACGCCAAGGGTCAGAAGTTCTGGGTAAAATACCACTTCCACACCAACCAGGGCATGGCGTTCTTCACCAATGCCGAGGCCGCGGCGATGGCCGGCGAGAACGCCGATTTCCACCGCGCCGACCTGTTCGAGGCGATCGCCCGCGGGGAACATCCGAGCTGGACCCTGTCGGTGCAAATCATGCCCTATGCCGATGCGGCCAACTACCGCTTCAACCCGTTCGACCTGACCAAGGTGTGGCCCCACGCCGACTATCCGCTGCGCAGGGTCGGCACCATGACGCTCAACCGCAATCCGGAGAATTTCTTCGCCCAGATCGAGCAGGCGGCGTTTTCCCCCGGCAACACCGTGCCGGGCATCGGCCTTTCGCCCGACAAGATGCTGCTCGGCCGCGCCTTCGCCTATAACGACGCGCAGCGCAACCGCATCGGCACCAACTTCCACCAATTGCCGGTCAATCGGCCCAAAGTGCCGGTCAACACCTACATGTTCGACGGCCAGATGGCGTTCGACCATTCCGGCAGCGCGCCGGTTTATGCGCCCAATAGCGGCGGTCGCTCATGGGCCGACCAGACGGGCCCGGTGCCGGAAGGCTGGGAGGCCGACGGCGAGATGGTACGCAGCGCCTATACTCTGCATCGCGACGACGACGATTTCGGCCAGCCCGGCACGCTGGTGCGTCAGGTGTGGAACGACGCGCAGCGCGATGCCTTCGTCGACCAGGTCTCCGGAAGCCTGCTCGGCGGGGTGGGGCCGGACGTGCTCGCTCGCGCCTTCGCTTACTGGAAGAATGTCGATGCCGCGACCGGCGCGCGCATCGAAGCCAAGGTCCGTGCCGGCAGTGCGCCGCAGCCGGCCGAGGGCATGGGCGAACAATAGCGGTCCCCGGAGGCGCGGCTGCGCGGAGCCGCGCCTCAATCAAAAGAGCTCGCGATCCTGACGGTTCTTGACGTATAGGTGGCACCGGCGACCGCGCCAGGCGACGCCCGGGATCATTGCCGCATGCCGATGAAGATCGACCGCCTGACCGCCATCCGCCAGCATCTTTATGCGCACGGGGCGACGCCCATCACGGCGCTTGCCATCGCTGTCGACGCGTCGCTTGCCACATTGCGACGCGACCTTGCCGCGCTCGAGAGCGACGGCGTCATCGAGCGTATCCATGGCGGCGCACGGCTGGCGCAGGGTGCCAATATCGAGCTCGCCTTCGAGCAGCGCGAACGCACCAGCTTCACCGAAAAGCGCCAGATCGGCGCGTTGGCGTTTTCGCTGCTGCGGCCCAACACGACGATCTTTCTTGATTCGGGCACCACCGTGCTGCAGCTCGCCAGGCGCCTGCGGCTCGAACCGCTCCCCCTCACCGCCGTCACCAACGGCCTGCCGGTCGCAACCGAGCTGATGCACGTGCCGAGCGTGCAGGTCATTGTCCTCGGCGGCGAGCTCCGGCGCGAGAACGCCTCCATCGTCGGCCCGCACGCCGAAGCCCAGCTCGATCGCATGCACTTCGACCAGTTGTTCATCGGGGCCGGCGCCATCGGCGACGACGCCACCATCTACACGATGAACCTCGCCGAAGCCGCGCTCAACGCCCGCATGCTGGCGCGCTCGCAGCAGCGCGTGCTGCTGGCCGATGCTGGCAAGTTCGGCCATCTGTCGAGCCACGTGGTCGCCCCGCTGGCCGGCGTCACCGACCTGATCGTCGATGCCGAGCTGCCTGCTCCATGGCGTCGCCGGGTCGGCGAACTCGGGGTCAGGCTCCGCCTCGCCGGCGCCTGACCTGCCGATGCCAAGGTGCGGGTTTTCCCCACCCCGGCTTTACCCCGTCACACGACGCCCCTAAGATGCAATCGAGCCGGGGGGCTTGCAGGGGTCGAAATCATGCCACGCCTGTTCCGGACTGCGACTTGGCTTGCCGCAATCGTGTGTCTCGCAGTCGGCCTTTCGGCTGCCTCTGCCGCCGATCGCCAGATCACCCTGCTGCCCGGCACCGACCTCCCCGGATTCGATTATTCCGTCACCAAGAATACCACGCTGAAGGCCTGCCAGACGGCCTGCGAGGGCGATCGGCTGTGCCGCGCCTTCACCTTCAACCAGAAGACGAAATGGTGCTTCCTCAAGGGCGGCGTCGGCCCCGCCACCGCCTTTGCCGGCGCCACCTCGGGCACGATCAGCGCGGTGCCGTCGCGTGAGGACCTCGCCACCACCCGCAGCCAGGAACTGCCGTTCCCGGCGCAGGACCTGCTTGAATCCGCCAAGAGCTTTGCCAATGGCCTCGCCGCCAGCAATCCGCCGCCGGCTGGCGCCGCGTACGGCAACCTCGTGGCGGAGGGTGATGCGGCCGCCGCCAATGCGAACGCGCCGGGCGCCGTCACCTCCTACCGGCAGGCTCTCGCCATTCTCGCCAACGATCCTGCCCTATGGCTGAAGCTCGCCGCCGTCGAGCTGACCGAGGCCGACGCCGCCGCTGCCAAACAGCAGGAAACCGACGCCACCAATTTCGGCAACGATGCGGCCATCGCGGCACTCAACGCCTTCCTGCTGTCGGAGACCACCGCCGAGCGCGCGGCGGGCCTTGCCAGCCTGGCGCGCGGCCTCGAGCGGGCCCAGCAATGGCCCTATTCCATCGCCACCTACCGGGCCAGCATCGCCCTCGTCGCGGATGCCGATCTCGAGGCGCGGCTCGACAAGGAAGTCGCCGAGCACGGCTTCCGCGTGCTTTCCAGCAACGTCGATTCAGAGGCCGCGACGCCACGCATCTGCGCCGTGTTCTCCGATACCCTGCCGGACGGCAAGACCGACATTTCGAGCTACGTCGTGGTCGATGACGCGCCCCAGGGGGCGATCGAGACCGAGCAGACCCAGATCTGCGTCACGGGCGTCGAATATGGCCATCGCTACCACATGCGGTTGCGCGCCGGGCTGCCCGCCGCGAACGGCGAGAAACTGCGCAACGACGTCGATCTCAACCTCTACGTGCCCGACCGCCAGCCCTTCGTCGGGTTCGCCAACAATGCCTATGTGCTGCCGTCCGGCCTCGGCGGCGGTCTGCCGATCACTTCGGTCAATGCCAAGACCGCCGACGTCACCATCTACCGCATCGGCGACCGGTCGATCGTCTCCGCCGTGCGCAGCGACCAGTTCCAGGGCACGCTCGACGGCTATTCTGCCGCCGACGTCGCCAACCAGTCCGGCGAAAAGACCTGGTCCGGCCAGGTCGATCTGGCGCAGGGCGCGCCGAACGCCAATAGCGTCACCGCTATCCCCATCGCCCAGGTGCTGCCGCACCTTGAGCCCGGTGTCTACGTCATCACCGCCTCGGTCGCCGGCCAGCCGAACGAGACCTACAAGGATCTCGCGACCCAGTGGTTCATCGTCACCGATCTGGGCCTGACCACGGTTTCGGGCGATGACGGCGTGCACGCCTTCGTGCGCTCGCTCGATACCGCCAAGCCGGTCGTCGGCGCCAAGGTGCGGCTCGTCGCCGTCAACAACGAAGTGCTGGGCGAGACCACTACCGACACTGATGGCCGCGCCGATTTCGCCCCCGGCCTCGCCCGTGGCGACGGGGGCCGCGCGCCGCAATTGCTGGTCACCGAGACCGCCGCGGGCGACTACGCCTTCCTCGACGTCTCCAAGCCCGGCTTCGACCTCACCGATCGCGGCGTCGACGGCCGCCCGTCGCCGGGCCCGCTGGATCTCTTCGCCACCACGGAACGTGGCGTCTATCGCCCGGGCGAGACGGTGTTCATCACCGCACTGCTGCGCGATGCCCACGCCAAGGCCGTCGCCAATTTGCCGCTGACGCTGCAAATCGAGCGGCCGGATGGCGTCGTCGCCACCCGCGAAGTGCTGAAGGACCGCGGCGCCGGTGGCTACTTCACCGCCGTGCCGCTGCTGGCCGAGGCCATGCGCGGCTCGTGGCACGCCAAGCTTTACGCCGACCCCAAGGCCAACCCACTGGCCGACAAGACCTTCCTCGTCGAGGATTTCGAGCCCGACCGGCTGGCCTTCGACCTCACCGCCCCCGATGGCCCGCTGCAGATCGGTACGCCGGCCGAGATCGCCGTCGCGGCAAAATACCTTTACGGCGCCACCGCGCCCGGCCTGTCGATCCAGGCCGATACCATCCTCAGGACCACTTCCAGCCTCAAGGGCTTCCCCGGCTACAGCTTTGGCCGCCTCGATGACGCCTTCGAAACCGACCGCGAATCGCTCGGCGTCGTCGGCACCACCGACGATACCGGCGCCGCTACCGCCGCGGTAACCCTGCCCGAGGCGCAGCCGACCACCCGCCCGCTCGAGGCGCAGGTGATCCTCAGCCTCATCGACACCAATGGCCGCGCCGTGCAGCACAGCCTGACCCGGCCTGTCGCGCCGGCCGGCGATCTCATCGGCATCAAGCCGCGCTTCGATGTCAGCGCCGGCGTGCCGCAGGGCGCCGATGCCGGCTTCGACGTGATCGCCGTCAACCCCGCCGGAGCGGCCATCGCTGCTAACGGCCTCGCCTGGACGCTGTCGCGCGTCGAGACCAGCTACCAATGGTACCGCGACGGCAGCACCTGGAAGTGGGAGGCCATCACCACCACCCGCAAGGTCGCCAACGGCACCGTCGATACCGTCGCCGGTGGCCCCGGCACCGTGACCGGCAGGGTCGAATCCGGCCGCTATCAGCTCGAGGTCGACAGCGCCGGCGACCATCCCGCCTCCACCACCTTCCAGTTCGACGCGGGCTATTATTACCCGGTGGCCGGTTCGGACACCCCCGACAAGCTGCGCGTGGCGCTCGACAAGACCGCCTATCGCACCGGCGATACCGCCCATCTCAAGCTCGACCCGCAATTTGCCGGCACCGCGCTGGTCATGGTGGTCGCCGACCGCATCATTTCCATGCAGGCCGTCGACGTGCCGGCCGACGGGTCGACCGTCGACCTCAAGGTAACTGACGACTGGTCGCCCGGCGCCTACGTCACCGCCATGCTCTACCGGCCCTCCAGCGTCGCCGAAAAGCGCATGCCGGCGCGCGCCCTCGGACTGGCTTTCGCCGATGTCGATCCTGGCGACATGAAGCTCAATGTCGCTCTCGACGCCCCGACCCAGGCGGCGCCACGCGCCCCCCTCAGCGTCAAGGTCAAGCTCGGCAACGTCGCTGCCGGACAGAAGGCCTACGTCGCCGTCGCCGCCGTCGATGTCGGCATCCTCAACCTTACCAGCTTCAAGGTGCCGGATCCCGATGGCTGGTATTTTGGCCAGCGCCAGCTCGGCGTCGAACTCCGCGATCTCTACGGCAAGCTGATCGACCCCACCCAGGGCCTGCCCGGTGTCGTGCGCTCCGGCGGTGACGGCGGCGGCGCCCCCCGACTTGGCACGCCCCCCGCGACCTCGGTGCTGGTGGCGCTCGATTCCGGCGTCGTCGAAGTCGGCGCCGACGGCACCGCGACCGTCAGCTTCGACATGCCCGATTTCAACGGTTCCGTGCGGCTGATGGCGATGGCCTGGACCGCTACCGCCGTCGGCCATGCCTCGGCCGATGTCGTGGTGCACGACCCCGTGGTGGTCAATCTGAGCCCGCCGCGCTTCCTGCGCTTCGGCGACAAGTCGCGGCTGCTGGTCGAGATCAACAACGTTTCCGGCCCGGCTGGCGCCTACAAGGTCACGCTCGACCCCGGCGAGGGCCTGCGCACCGATGCGCCCGAAACCGATGTCACGCTGGCGGCGGGCGGGCGCAAATCGCTCGACCTGTCGCTGACCGGCGCCGCCATCGGTGATCAGAAACTGACGCTCAGCGTCACCGGCCCCGATGGCACTGCCATTACCAAGCATCTGACGCTGGGCGTCCGCGCCTCGAGCGGCGCCCGCACTACCTCGACCCTGGTGCCCATCGGTCCGGGCGAGAGCGTGACCCTCGACGCCAAATATTTCGACGGCCTCGTGCCGCATTCGAGCGCGCTGACCCTTGCAGTCGGCCCGATCGCCCGGCTCAACGTGCCGGAATTGCTGCTGGCGCTCGATCGTTACCCCTATGGTTGCGCCGAGCAGGTGTCGAGCCGCGCCATGCCATTGCTCTACCTCAACGAGGTCGCGAAAATGCTCGGCCTCGGCAGCGACGATGCGCTGCATCAACGCGTCAAGGATGCCGTCACCAATCTGTTGTCGAAGCAGGGCTCCAACGGCGCCTTCGGCCTCTGGGGGCCCTCCGACGCCAGCGATCTATGGCTCGATGCCTACGTCACCGAGTTCCTGCTGCGCGCCAAGAAGGAAGGCTATGATGTGCCGGCCGTGCCGCTCGACCGGGCGCTCGATAACCTCGGCAACAGCGTTTCATCGGCCGCCGATTTCTCCAATGGCGGTGAGGATATCGCCTACGCGCTCTACGACCTCGCCCGGGGCGGCCGCGCCGCCATCGGCGATCTGCGCTACTATTTCGAGGCGCGCCTCGATGCCTTCGGTTCGCCTCTCGCCAAGGCCCAGCTCGGCGCCGCGCTCGCCCTTTATGGCGACCGCCCCCGGGCCGCCGCCGCCTTCGCGGCGGCCGTCGCCGGGCTCAAGACCCCCGACGATCCGAAGCGCTACCGTACCGACTACGGCAGCCAGTTGCGCGACACCGCGGGCGTCCTGGCGCTGGCCGCCGAGTTCACCCCGGCCGGCGTCGATATCGCGGCGCTGAGCCGCGACCTCGCCCATTTGCGCGACCTCAAGCAGTACACCTCGACCCAGGAAGATGCCTGGAGCCTCTTGGCGGCGGCCGCTGTCGAGCGGGAAGCCGCCAACGGCTCGGTGACGATCGACGGCCAGGCTGTGACCGGTTCGGTCTACCGCCACTACGACCAGGAGCATTTCGACGGCGCCACGGTTACCGTCACCAATAACGGCAACCAGCCGACCGAAATGAAGGTTTCGGTCACCGGCATTCCGGCGACTCCCCCGCCGGCGAGCCGCCACGGCTTCACCATCGAGCGGCAATACTACCTGCCCGACGGCACCGCGTTCGATCCCGCCGCCAGCCCGATCCACCAGAACGACCGTTTCGTCGTGGTGCTGACGGTCGGGGCCACCTCGCTCGGCTCGGGCAACTGGCTGGTTGCCGATCCGCTCCCGGCCGGCTTCGAGATCGAAAACCCCGACCTCACGGCGGGCGGCGACACGTCGAGCTTCTCGTCCTGGCTGACCGTCGACACGCCGACCCATGTCGAGGCCCGCACCGACCAGTTCGTCGCCGCCTATCGCTACGCCACCGAAACCGCGAGCTTCTCCAGCGCCTACATGGTCCGTGCCGTGTCGCCCGGCCGCTTCGTCATGCCGGGCGCGACGGTCGAGGACATGTACCGCCCCGAGCTGCGCGCCAATACGGGGGCGGGCAACATCAAGGTCGACCCGCCCGGCCATGAGCAGCAATAGCGCCAGTCTGCTCGGGGAAACGACCGATCCGGTTGTGGCAAAGGCCTTCCCCTCGCCCGGCCCTACCGGGCCACCCTCTCCCCGACGGGGAGAGGAATACGCGCAGGCCGTGCCCCATCATTCCTCTCCCCGTCGGGGAGAGGTCCCGGCAGGGGGTGAGGGGTCTTTGCCCCCTTCCTCGCCGCTGGCGAGCCCCCGAGACGTGCGATGCCCTGGCCGGTAAGCCACCGGCGCCGGGGGTTCGCTGCCGCCCTCGTCCTCGTCGGCCTCATCGCCGGCGGGGGTCTCTATACCCGATCCGTCGTCAACGACATCGCAGCCGGCCTGCCGCCGACCCCGGACCTCGCGACGCTGCCGGTCTCGGTCGAGGTGGTCGATGCGCACGGGCAATTGCTCCGCCCCTTCACCACCAGCGACGACAAATGGCGCCTGCCGGTAACGCCGGCTGACGTTGACCGGGATTTCCTCGCCATGCTCCTTGGCTACGAGGATCAGCATTTCGAGACCCACCACGGCATAGACTGGTCGTCGATGCTGCGCGCCGCCACGCAGTTCGTCGGGGCAGGGGGCCGCATCGTTTCCGGTGGCTCGACCCTCACCATGCAGGTGGCGCGGCTGCTGGAACAGGGATCGACCCGCAGCGTTTCGGCCAAGCTGCGCCAGATGGTGCACGCCGATGTCCTCGAACATCAGCTCAGCAAGCAGCAGATCCTGACGCTCTATCTGATGCTGGCGCCCTATGGCGGCAACATCGAGGGAATCCGCGCCGCCAGCCTCGCCTATTTCGGCAAAGAACCGGCGCGCCTGACGACCGCCGAGGCGGCGCTGCTGGTGGCCCTGCCGCAGGCGCCCGAGGCGCGCCGTCCCGACCTCCACCCCGCCGCTGCCCGGGCCGGGCGCAACCGCGTGCTCGATCGGTTGGTCAGCGAGGGCCTGCTGACCGCCGAAGCGGCGGAGGCCGCCAAAAGCGAGCCGATCCCGACGGTGCGGCGTGAGTTTCCCATGCTGGCGGCGCATCTGGCGCGAGCGGCCATCGTCACCCATCCCGGCGACCGGCGCATCGTGCTGACCGTCGACCGATCGCTGCAGGCGAGCCTCGAAAAGCTCGCCGCCGCGCGCGCCCGGCAATGGGGCCCCAAGGCGTCGGTGGCCATTGTCGTCGCCGATGAAGCGTCGGGCAAGGTGCTGGCCTCGGTCGGCTCCGCCGGGTTGTTCTCGTCCGAGCGTAGCGGCTTCATTGACATGACCACGGCGGTGCGCTCGCCCGGCTCGACGCTGAAGCCGCTGATCTACGGCCTGGCCTTCGAGCTGGGATTGGCCCACCCCGAGAGCCTGATCGAGGATCGCCCCACCGCCTTCCGCGGCTACGTGCCGGTCAATTTCGACGGCATGACGCGCGGCACCGTCACCATGCGCGAGGCGCTGTCGGAATCGCTCAACATTCCGGCCATCGTCGTGCTCGACGCCGTCGGTACGGCCCGGCTGGTGGCCCGCTTGCGCCGAGCCAACGCCAACCCGCTGCTGCCGGACGATTCGGCGCCCGGACTCGCCGTCGGCCTCGGCGGCGTCGGCGTCACGCTGCGTGACCTCGTTTCCGTCTACGCCGCCATCGCCCGCGGCGGCAGCCCGGTGCACCTCAAGGATGGCGTCACCATGCCGCCCGCCGATTCGGTCGTTGCGGCGCCGGTGCTCGATTCCGTAGCCGCCTGGTACGTTTCGGACATCCTTGCCGACGTCCCGCCGCCGAGCAATGGCTCGTTCGGGCGCATCGCCTACAAGACCGGCACCTCCTACGGCTACCGCGACGCCTGGTCGATCGGCTACGACGGCAAGACGGTGATCGGCGTCTGGGTCGGCCGCCCCGACGGCGCCCCGGTGCCGGGCCTGTCCGGGATCGGCGCGGCGGCACCTATCCTGTTCGAGAGTTTCGACCGGCTGGGCACGCCCGCCGTGCCGCTGCGGCCTGCGCCGCCCGGGGTACTGAAGGCCACCAACGCCCAATTGCCCGAACCGCTGCGCCGCTTCCGCAATCCCGACGAACAGAAGGTGGCCGCCGATCCCGCCCCACAGATCGCCTTCCCCGGCGACGGCGTCGATGTCGATCTCGGGCTGGCCGACGGCGGCGACCAGAAACTGGTGGTCAAAATCCGCAACGGCGTTCCCCCCTTCACCTTCTTCGCCAACGGGGCACCCTTCGGCCAGTCGGCCTTCGCCCGCCAGGATGCCTGGCAGCCCGACGGGCCAGGCTATGTCACCCTCTCGGTCGTCGACGGCGAAGGCCGCTCGGATGCGGTCAAGGTGCGGGTGAACTAGTGGAACCGGACCCGCTCTCGCTCGGTTATCGTCGAGGCTTCGGTTCGGCATCTCGCCGACAGGCAAGGTGATTGTTGCATTGCGGCAATAGCGGCTCTACCCCCGCTTCTCTATCAATCGTAAGACTCAGTTTCGCCATTGATCTTGGATTCATGGGGCGATCTTGCCGCGCGGCGCGGCGACGAGGGGCGCAAACAGGCAGCCATGCTGGATAACCTGAAGAACACTATCGGTGGCATGCCGAGAGTCTGGAAACGAATTATACTTATAGCATTTGATTTTGTTGCACTATCAGGTGCGCTTTGGCTTAGTTATACATTGCGTTTTGGCATCTGGACGCCCCCAAATCGGCTGGATCAACTGGCGGGGTTGTTGACCGCGCCATTGGTGGCCATTCCGATCTTCATCCGGATGGGTCTTTACCGCGCCGTGATCCGCTTCCTGCCGGAACGGGCGATGTGGACCGTCATCAAGGCCATGACCTACACGACCCTGGTGTGGGTCTCCCTGGCCTTTGTCACGGAGGCGCTGACGCGCGGCGTAGTGCCGCGCTCGGTGCCGGTGCTGTTCTGGGCCTTGGGGACGATCCTTATCGGCGGCAGCCGGTACTTCGCCAAGGCGCTGCTGGCGCCCGGCGTCGGAATGGCACGGGGCCAGCGCTCGGTGCTGATCTACGGCGCCGGCGATGCCGGGGCCCAGCTCGCCGCGACCATGCGTGCCCAGCACGCCAATTTCGTCGTCGGCTTCCTCGACGACAATCGCCATCTGCATGGTCGCGACGTCGCCGGGTTTCGCGTCTACGCGCCGAGCCGATTGCCCGAGCTGATCGAGAAATACGGCGTGAGCGAGGTCATCCTCTCCATGCCCTCGCTGGGTCTCGCCCGCCGCCAGGAGATCCTCGCCAATATCAGCGGCCATGGCGTCAAGATGCGCACCTTGCCGCCCCTCGCCGATGTGGTCGAAGGCAAGTACCTGGTCAGCCAGATCCGCGAGATCGACATCGACGAATTGCTCGGCCGTTCCTCCGTGCCGCCCGACACCGACCTCGTCCGGCAGATGATCGAGGGCCGGACGGTGATGGTCACCGGGGCCGGCGGCTCCATCGGCTCCGAGCTCTGCCGGCTGATCGTGCGCTGGCGGCCGCGCCGCCTCGTGCTGTTCGAGGCCAATGAGTTCGCTCTCTATCAGATCGAGCGCGAGCTTGCCGCGGTCGATGGGCGTGATGTCGTGCCGGTCCTCGCTTCCGTCGCCGACGCAGGGCGGGTGCGGCATACCCTCACCACCTACGGCGTCGATGTGGTGTTCCATGCCGCGGCGCATAAGCACGTGCCGCTGGTCGAGGCCAACGCCCTCGAGGGCATCCGCAACAATGTGCTGGGCACCATGACGGTGGCAGCGGCCGCCGCCGACTGCGGTGTGCGCAATTTCGTGCTGATCTCGTCCGACAAGGCGGTCCGGCCTACCAATGTGATGGGGGCCACCAAGCGCTGGGCGGAACTCATTATCCGGCAGATGTCGATCACGGCGGCGGAGAACAATACCGGCCAGCACTTCTGCTCCGTCCGCTTCGGCAACGTGCTCGGCTCGAACGGCTCGGTGGTACCCTTGTTCAAGGAACAGATCGCCCATGGCGGCCCGCTCACCCTGACCGACGCCGGTATGACGCGCTACTTCATGTCCATCCACGAGGCAGCCGAACTTATTGTCCAGGCCAGCGCCCTTTCCGAAGGCGGCGACATCTTCCTGCTCGACATGGGGCAGCCGATCCTGATCCAGGACCTGGCGGAAAACATGATCCGCCTCGCCGGTTTCAACGTTCGTGATGCGGCGCGGCCGGACGGGGATATCTCGATCGTCATCACCGGCAAGCGGCCGGGGGAGAAGATGTACGAGGAGCTATTCTACGACCAGTCCCACGCCAGCGTAACGAAGCACCCGAAGATCCTGCGTGCCGTCAGTGACGGGGTATGGCCCGGCATTGACGAACCGCTGCGGCAGATGGCTGATTTCATCGCGGCGCAGGATGAACAGGCAGCTCGCAAGCTGCTGTTCGAATTCATCAAATGGGGCGCGGCCGCGCCATCTATAGACAGCCTGGACAGCGCACGGCGGGGTGTCCGATTTGCGTCGCCGGAGCGTTTCGGCTAGGTAAGGGCGTCGGCAGCTTGTGCTGGCGACTTCCGCCACGTTCCAGATGGGCAGTCCATGACCATTCTCGTCACTGGTGGCGCCGGCTTCATCGGGTCCAATTTCGTGCTCGACTGGCTGGCGGCGAGCGCCGAGCCGGTCGTCAACCTCGATAAGCTCACCTATGCCGGAAATGTGCACAATCTCGACAGCCTGAGCGGTGATGCGCGCCATGTCTTCGTGCAGGGGGGCATCGAGGATGGGGCGCTGGTGCGCGATCTGCTGGCCCGCCACGGCGTGCGCGCGGTGTTGAACTTCGCCGCCGAAAGCCACGTCGACCGTTCGATCTCCGGCCCCGCTGCCTTCATCGACACCAACATTGTCGGCACCTTCAACCTGCTCGAGGCAGTGCGCGACTACTGCAACGGCATGCCCCCCGCGGCGCAGGCGGCCTTCCGCTTCCTGCATGTCTCGACCGACGAGGTGTATGGCTCCCTGCAGCCGGACGAGGCCGCTTTCCGCGAGACCAATCCCTACCGGCCGAACAGCCCCTATGCGGCGAGCAAGGCGTCGTCAGATCTGCTGGTCCGAGCCTATGGCGAAACCTATCGCCTGCCGGTACTGATCACCAATTGCTCCAACAATTACGGACCCTACCATTTTCCTGAAAAGCTGATTCCGCTGGTCATCCACAACGCGCTCGCCGGCAAGCCGCTGCCCGTTTATGGCGATGGCCGGCAGGTGCGCGACTGGCTCTATGTCAAGGATCATTGCAGCGCGCTGCGGCGCGTGCTCGAAGCCGGGCGGCTGGGCGAAACCTACAATATCGGCGGCGATAACGAGCGCGCCAACATCGATGTCGTGCAGGGCATTTGCGCCAGCCTCGACCGGTTGCGGCCGCGCGCCGACGGTCGGTCCTACACCACCCAGATCGCTTTCGTGAAGGATCGGCCAGGCCATGACCGGCGCTATGCCATCGATGCCGGCAAACTCAGAACGGAGCTCGGCTGGCGCCCGGTGGAAAATTTTGACACCGGGCTCGAAAAGACTGTGCGCTGGAATCTCGATCACGCCGATTGGGTGGACCAAGTGACCAGCGGCGCCTATCGGCAGTGGATCGAGAAGCAGTACGCATGAAAATACTGCTGCTGGGCAAGGACGGGCAGGTCGGCCGCGCGCTCCAGCCCGTACTCGCGGCCGCCGGCGAACTCATCGCCTGTGGCCGGGCCGAGGCCGACCTCGAGCAGGTCGGCGAGCTGCCGCGGCTCGTCGCCGGACACCGGCCGGATATCATCGTCAACGCCGCCGCTTACACCGCCGTCGACCAGGCAGAGACGGACGCCGATCGCGCCCGGCTGGTCAACACCGAGGCCGTGGCGCTGCTCGCCGCCGCCGCCCATCGCAGCGGCGCCTGGCTGGTCCATTATTCGACCGACTACGTGTTCGACGGCACCAAGCCTTCTCCCTACACCGAAGCCGACGCGCCCGCTCCGCTCAGCGTCTATGGCGCCACCAAGAGCGCCGGCGACCATGCGATTACTCAGTCCGGCTGCCGCCATCTGATCTTCCGCCTCAGTTGGGTCTATGCGCCGCGCTCGAACAATTTCGCCCGCGTCATGCTGCGCCTGGCGCGCGAGCGCACCAGCATCAACGTCGTCGGCGACCAAATCGGCGCCCCGACCAGCGCCGCGCTGGTTGCCGCCATCACCGCCACGGCCATCGCCCGCGCCGTCGGCCAGCCGGGCGGTGACGCCCTGTCGGGTCTCTACCATCTGGCGCCGGGAGGCGCCGTCAGTCGGTCCGACTACGCCAAATTTCTCATCGGGGAGGCGCACCAGCAGGGCGCGCGCCTGCAATTGTCGGCCGCCGGAGTCCGGCCTATCGCCAGTAGTGATTATCCGACGCCCGCGGCACGCCCGTTGAACTCGCGGCTCGATACTGCGAAGTTGTGTTCGAGCTTCGCGCTGGTCCTGCCGCCCTGGCAGGACGAGGCGCGTCGCTGGGTGGCCGAGACGGTGGCCGAGGGGGCATATTGAACCGCAAGGGTATCGTGCTGGCGGGCGGATCGGGGACGCGGCTATGGCCGGCGACCGTGTCGATTTCCAAGCAACTCCTGCCGGTCTACGACAAGCCGATGATCTACTACCCGCTCAGCACCCTGATGCTGGCGGGCATTCGCGACATCCTGGTGATTTCCACTCCCGAGGATACCCCGCGCTTCCGGCACCTGCTCGGCGATGGCGCGCAATGGGGCCTGCGCCTGAGCTACGCGGTGCAGCCCTCGCCCGACGGCCTGGCACAGGCCTTCCTGATCGGCGAGGAATTCCTCGCCGGCGCGCCGAGCGCACTGGTGCTCGGCGATAACATCTTCTTCGGTGACCATCTGAGCCTGCTGCTACGCGATGCCGCGGCGCGAGCCGACGGCGCAACCGTGTTCGCCTATCAAGTCAACGATCCCGAGCGGTACGGCGTCGCTGAGTTCGACGCTGGGGGTAAGGCCATTTCCATCGAGGAAAAGCCCGCCTCCCCAAAATCCAGCTTCGCCATCACCGGCCTTTATTTCTACGACACCGAAGTGGTGTCGCTGGCGAAATCGCTCCGCCCCTCGGCTCGGGGCGAGCTGGAGATCACCGACCTCAACCGCCTCTATCTCGAGCGCGGTGCGTTGCAGGTCGAGCGCATGGGGCGTGGCTTCGCCTGGCTCGACACCGGCACCCACGATTCCCTGCTGGAGGCAGCGCAGTTCATCGCAACCATCGAAAAGCGACAGGGCCAGAAAATCGCCTGCCCGGAGGAGATCGCCTGGCGCCGGGGCTGGATTACCACCGAACAGCTCAACGCTCTCGCTGTTCCCCTCGCCAAGAGCGGCTATGGCCGCTACCTGACCAATCTGTCCCGCGAAAGGGGAGTGTGAACTGCCGCGCCGGCAAGTTGCGAGTTAGTGGCAGCCGCTGAGCCGCGTGCAGAACCCTCACCCCCGACGGCACCGCGTCACGCCTCAGCCCTCGAACTCGAACACCTCGGCCTTG
>Ga0207705_10000659_pt1 | contig 28733 bp, 21 predicted proteins | sample KBSC13metaG_FD_184314 | JGI IMG/M metagenome (GOLD analysis project Ga0207705, IMG submission 184314) | Corn rhizosphere microbial communities from Kellogg Biological Station, Michigan, USA - KBS C1-3 metaG (SPAdes) (version 2) | ecosystem: Host-associated > Plants > Roots > Rhizosphere > Soil ... | reverse complement strand
GTTCGTCGATGCATAAGCAACCGTCGCGGTCACCATCAGTTCGGGCAAAGCAGTCACTAGACTCTCCGTCTTGGGGAACGACGACTCATCTCGACGTGCCCACCGCCATTGGGGGTGGCAACTCCGTTTTGACTCGTCATGACAAGATATGATGTGACCGCGTATGCAAGTACGATGCCATGCGTACGAGGGATGTCGTCGGGTTTTGGGTCATCGGTGGAGCCCATCGAAGTGCGACCGTGCACAAGCCGGTACCCCACCGCCGCACATTGGTGCGCGCCGAGCTTTCGGCTAACCGCATTGAGGCGAGATAGGATCTTCCGAATAGCGCCGCCTTGCATCGCCCCCACCGCTAGGCGGCGCTATAATCGGCCCGATCATCGAAGCTGCACGATTGAGTCCACCGTGCCCCCCGCTCATCGACCATGCAGACCCATCCGCCCACATTCGAACCCAGTTCGCCCATTCCGCTCTATCAGCAAATCAAAGCGGCATTGCGCAGCGGCATTCTCGACGGTCAGTACCCCCCGCACAGCCGCATGCCTTCGGAAAGCGAGCTGCAGAGCATGTTCGAGGTCAGCCGCATCACCATTCGGCAGGCGCTGGGTGATCTGCAGAAGGAAGGGTTGATTTTCAAAGTGCACGGCAAGGGCTCGTTCGTTTCGCAGCCGAAGGCCGTGCAAAACGTCACGTCCTTGCAGGGCTTTGCCGAAGCGATGTCCGGCGAAGGGCACGAGATCGTCAATCGCGTGCGCTCTTTCGACTTCGTTCCGGCCACCGCGGAGGTGGCCGCCAAGCTCGGGCTGGACCTAGGGGCAACAGTGGCGGAGATTCATCGCGTGCGCCTGTTGAACCGTGAGCCCACCGCTTACGAAGTCACGTTTCTGCCCGAATCCCTCGGCAAGAAGCTGTTGCGAGCCGACCTCGTCACACGCGATATCTTTCTCATTCTCGAGAACGACTGCGGCGTGACGCTGGGCAGCGCCGACCTCGGCATCACTGCGATTTGCGCACGCCCACCGGTGTCGCGCCTGCTCGAGATCAAGCGGGAGGCACCGGTACTGCGCGTAGAGCGGCTCACACGCGACAGCAACGATCGTCCGATCGACTTCGAGTATCTGTATTTCAAGGGCGATGCGTTTCAATATCGCCTGCGCGTGGATCGCAAGCGTCCTGCGAAAGGTCGCCGCAAGGTTTAACGGCGGTGCATGAGGGCGAGCGGACTTTGCCTAATGCTTATTTCATTCGGAGCGGGCCTCTGTATCGCGAATGGCCCGACTGTGTCGTTCTACGGTTTTCCGTACCCACACGCATGGCGGTCGTGCGGCTCACGTCAGGTCACTTTTCCCCCCACGCTATGCAGCGCGTGGCCCCGCGACAAAAAGTGTCCGATTGGAAGGCCGAACAGAACGCCCTCCCCATGCGCCTTGCACGCTGGTGCTGGCAAACTCCCGCCGACGAGCGCACTATTTTTGTCCCGAGGTGTCCATTCACCCGCTAGCCGCGCGTCATTGTCACAGCGGGCCGATATCAGTTCACCCGCCCCCCAAAAAATAGGAGGCTTACATGCAATACCTGTTGATGATCTATTCGGCGGAAAGTGAGTGGAAACAGTTGGGAGACGGCGAGCGGCAGCAAAGAGTCGCCGCATACCAAGCCTATACGGAGTCGTTGAAGAAAGCGGAGGTGGTCGTCGGCATGAATCGGCTTCAGCATGCGAGTACGGCCACGACGGTTCGGATCATCGACGGTAAGCCGCAGGTGCTCGACGGGCCGTACTCCGATTCGAAAGAGCAACTGGCTGGCTACTATCTCATCGATGCGCCCAACCTCGACGCGGCGATAACGTGGGCGGCGCGCTGCCCGGGCGCCAGCCACGGCGCCATGGAAGTTCGCCCGATTTGGACGATGCCCTACGAATCCGCGGGCTCGGCATGAGTTTGTGTAGTCGCGACGGCGACCCGAACGGCACCGCCCGTTCGATCGCGGAAGCCGTCGCGCGCCGCAGCTACGGCAAGCTCGTCGCCCTGTTGGCGATGCGCACGCGCGACGTGGCGGCGGCCGAGGACGCATTGGCCGACGCATTCGCCGCCGCGCTCGCCGATTGGCCGCAGCGCGGTTGCCCGGCCAATCCCGAGGGCTGGCTGATGACGGTCGCACGGCGGCGCGCGATCGACGCCGTGCGTCATCGCCGCATCGGCGACGAACTGGTGAACGAGCTCGTTCTGCTCGCCGACGAGATCGATCACAGCGACGCCCGCGCCCTGCCCGACCGGCGCCTCGCGCTGCTGTTCGCCTGCACGCATCCCGCGCTCGACGCCGCCATCCGCACGCCCCTGATGCTGCAAGTCGTGTTGGGGCTCGATGCAAAAACGATCGCCTCTGCGTTCTTGACGTCGCCGGCCGCGATCAGCAAGCGCCTCGAGCGGGCAAAGCGCAAGATTCGGGACGCCGGCGTGCCGTTCACCGTACCCGAGCGCGAGGAGCTGCCAGGACGGCTGGCCGCGGTGCTGGAAGCCATCTATGGGGTTTATTCGCAAGGATGGACCGACCCGGTCGGCGACGACACGGTTCGACACGACCTGGCCGGCGAAGCGCTGTTCCTCGCGCATTTGCTCGTCGATCTGCTGCCCGAGGATCCGGAAGCGCTCGGCCTGCTTTCGCTGATGCTCTATTCGCAAGCACGGCGCGCGGCACGGCGCGACGCAGAAGGCAACTACGTGCCGCTGTCGGCACAAGATCCGGCTACCTGGAACGCGCGGATGCTCGACGCAGCGGAGGGATTACTGCGACAGGCGAGCACCCATCAGGTGATCGGACGCTTTCAACTCGAAGCCGCACTGCAATCGGCGCATGTGCACCGTTGCCAAACGCGCCGACCGAACTGGGATGAGGTCATGCAACTTTACGATGCCCTATCCGCGCTCGCGCCGTCGCCCGTGATTGCCGTGAACCGCGCACTCGCGTTGGCGGAACGCGACGGCCCGCAAGCAGCATTGGACGCGCTGGCGCCTTATGCGGACGATCCGCGCCTCGCCGACTATCAGCCTTATTGGGCTGCGCGCGCCGAGCTGCTCGCCCGTTCCGGCGCAACCGTCGAAGCGCTGACGTCCTACGAGATGGCGATCGGCCTCGCGAGCGATCCGGCCGTCCGCCGTTTTTTGCAGCGAAAGCGCGCTCAGATGCCGTCGACCGCGTAAGCGGTGCGGCATGCAGGCAACGGTTGCGATCGTCACCGCCTGCCATCGAGACCGCGGGTATGACCCATAGCGCGCCTTAGCCGCATCATGAGTTCAAGAGACGCTTACGGACGCGCAGCGATCTCATCGAGGTGATAGAGCAAGTCAGCGGGATCGTCGTACACCCTCAGCGCGCCCGCGCGTTCGAGTTCGTCCGTCCCATAGCCGCCCGCCAGCAAGCCCACGCCCAACGCGCGGCATCGCTTCGCCGCGAGCATGTCCCAAATGCTGTCGCCCACTACGACGGAACGCTCGATCGGCACGCCGAGCCGTTGCGCCGCAGCCATGAACAGGTCGGGGTCCGGCTTTGCATACTTCACATCGTCGCGCGTGATCACGACGTGTTTCGCCGGATCGACGCCGAGCGCTTCGAGATTGAGCGCTGCCGTCTGCATGCGGCCGCTGGTTGCAATGGCCCACGGCATGCCCGCCTCCGACAGCGCGCTCAAGAGCTCGGTCGCGCCCGGCAGCGGACGCACCTCGCCCCGATACTGCCGGTACGCGGCAGCGTGCGCGTCGCGTAGCCGGTTGATGGCTGCTTCGCTCACTTCGGCGCGCGTCTCGCGCAACAGCTGCGCCGTAAAAAGGCCCCCGCTCATGCCGATCTTTCGATGGATCCGCCAAACCGACAACGGTATCCCTTCGGCATCCAGCGCCGCTTTCCAGGCCAGCACGTGCTGATAAACGCTATCGACGAGGGTACCGTCTAAATCGAACAGAAATGGGGTTTGAAATCGCATGAGAAGACCCTTGAGCAAATCGAATTCTGCATGGGAAGGACCGCACGGGGCTGCGCTCCTATTCTAAACGCCCTCCCGGCCGCCGCGCGGGGGCAGGTTCGGGCCCTCGGTTCGCTTCTTCCTGGGGTCCCGACGCGCGCGCTCGTCATTGCGTATTTGAAGTGAACGGCCCTCGCATTTATGATGCCCATACGTACCGTCTTCGCGCGTTCGCGCCTTCGCGCTTTCGATCGATGTTCGTGTCATAGCCTAGGAGCCAGCATGCCGAGCCGCACACCGACCGCTTTATGGGCGCAGCAATTCACGCGGTCATCGGCATCTAACACGAGCTTGCAGGATCAGATCCGACAAATGCTCGTCGCGGCGATCCTAGACGGCCAATTGCAGCCCGACGTCGCGCTTCCATCCAGCCGCGAGCTGGCCGATCAACTCGGCGTCGCGCGCAATACGGTGGTGCTCAGTTACCAAATGCTCGTCGAAGAAGGCTATTTGATTTCGCGCGAACGCAGCGGACATTTCGTCAATCCGGAGATGCTGCGCGGCTTGCCCGGTCTCGGCGCGACGCCGCCCCCCGCGCACACCGAGGGGCAAGCCGCCGAGGACACCACGGCGGGCCGGCCCTTGTGGGGGCAACGGATCACCCACCCGCCATCGAAGCAACGCAACATCGTCAAGCCCGCGAATTGGCAGCACTACGAGTTTCCCTTCATCTACGGGCAATTCGATCAATCGCTGTTTCCAACGAACGACTGGCGCGAATGCTGCATGAAAGCGCTGTCGATCATGGAGATTCGCAACTGGGCGCCCGACCTCATCGAGCGCGACGACGAATCGCTGATCCAGCAGATCCGCACGCGCGTGCTACCGCGGCGCGGTGTGTTCGCGATGCCCGATGAAATCGTCATTACGATCGGCTGCCAGCAGGCCTTGTACTTGATCGCCGATCTGCTGTGCGGCGAAGAGACGACCGTCGGTTTCGAAAATCCGGGCTACCCCGATGCACGCAATATCTTCGAGAATCGCAACGCGCGGCTGGTCCCGCTCCAGGTCGATCAAAACGGCATCGCGCCGGAGGCGCTCAACGATACCCTCGGGCGCTGCGACTACGTGTATGTGACGCCGAGCCACCAATGCCCGACGACGGCGACGATGCCGCTCGCGCGCCGCCGCGCGTTACTCGAGTGTGCCCAGAAGCACGACTTCGTGATCGTAGAGGACGACTACGAGAGCGAGAACACTTTCTCCGGCACGCCGCATCCCGCGCTGAAAAGTCTCGATACGGCCGATCGCGTGATCTACGTGGGCAGTTTGTCGAAGACATTCGCACCCGGCCTGCGGCTCGGCTACGTCGTTGGCCCGCGCGAATTGATCCGCGAGCTGCGCGCGCTGCGGCGCTTGATGGTGCGGCACCCGGTGGGCTACGTGCAACGCGCGTTCGCGACGTTTCTTGCACTCGGGCATCATGACGCGCTGCTGCGGCGGCTCGCGCATGCCTACCGGGAGCGCGCACAGGCCCTCATGGCGGCGCTCGATGCGCATCTGCCGCAAGCGCGGTACGTGCCCATTACGGGCGGTGCGTCATGCTGGGTCGAAGGACCCGCTTGGCTCGATGCGGAACGGCTTGCCGCCGATGCGCAGGCGGTGGGCGTCGTGATCGAGCCCGGCAACGTCTTTTTCATGAACGACGATGCGCAGGCACGCCGCTGTTTCCGCATGGGCTTCTCGGCCATTGCGCCCGAGAAGATCGAGCCCGGCGTGCGTGCGCTCGCGCAATGCATACGAGCGCAGCAGCGTACGGGTTGAGTGGAACGCCGGGCAAACGATGCACTTACGACGTGCGCTGATAGTAGAGGTTCTGCGGATGCTGCGCATCGGCGAAGAAGAACCACCGCTCGGCAAGCAGTCCGACATACTGGATCACGAACGCCGCCGCCAGTGCGACCGCCGCCGCCACCGATCTCGGCGCGAGCGCACCCACGCCCGTGAGAACGAACGGCACCGCGAAGGCGCCGATCGTAAAGCCGATCTTGACGACCCGCAGCGTAGCGCCGCTCTGCCCATGAAAGAATTCGCGCGTGTTGAATGCACTCGCCGTAAAACCGCGGGACTTCTGCTCGACCTTTTCGTTGCGTATGCCGGTCGCGCTCTGCACGGTCGAGCGCGGTTGCAGGCGTGCGTTGCGGGCAAGCGATGCCAGGCGCGTCGCGCAACCCGCGAGCGTCAGCAAGCAAGCGCACACGGCAAGCCGGCCCACGAGCGCCGGCGCGAGCCACGCCGCGCAAGCGGTCGCCAGCGTGCAGCCGGAGGCGCAGCCGAGCAATACGAAGTTCACGAGCGTGTAGGGGCTTGCCCATTCCTGTAGGAAGCGCAGGCAGGCATAAATCATGGCCGTACAGACGAACAGCGCGACGCTCGCAGCCGCCGCGAGTGCGCCGATCTCGAGCGTAGCGCCGATGCCGGCCCAATGCGCGACGCCGTACGCGGCGGCGAGCGAAAGAAAGACCGGCAGCGCGATGCATTCGCGCGAGAGCCACGACGTACGCCACATGGCGATCGCCCGCCACGCGCGTTCGGGATGCCCAAGATGGAAGAAGGACGCAGCAAGCCCGAGCGCGCCGAGCGCGACCGCCAACGCTGACCCGGACACATAGAACGCGGAGGGCACCGCCATGCCGAAGGCACGGGAAGCCGCTTCGGCAGCGACCAGCGTCAGCAGCAGCCCCTGCGCCGCGCCGCAAAGCGTCGTGAGAAAAATGACTGAGAAAGCTGGCCGCATAGGAGCTCCGTTTATGCCGATGGGTCGATGCGTGAAGGCAACAAGGGTCGATTCGGCTTCGTTCGCGCCCGCTTAGCGGTGCACGGCCAATGCCGCGAGATTCACCTGGCCGCGTTCGAACTGCGCTGCTAGCGTCGCGTCATCGGGTACAGCAGTATTCCCGCACCCGGCGCCTTTGCCGCAGCCGCACGACGGCTCGGTCTTCACGCGCGGCAGATAATGATTCGAAGGCTTGGTGTCCCACTCGGGCATCAGCTGATAGCCGCCACGCTCGTCGATTGCACGCGACACCTCCGAATTCGGATCGTGAATATCGCCGAAGAGCCGTGCCGATGTCGGACATGCAAGCACGCACGCAGGCTTGCGATCGCGTTCGGGCAACGCTTCGTTGTCGATTCGATCCGCGCAAAGCGTGCACTTCGTCATCTCCTTGCGGCCCTCGTCCAACTCCCGAGCACCGTAGGGGCACGCCCATGCGCAGTATTTGCAGCCGATGCACTTGTCGTAATCGACGAGCACGATACCGTCCGACTCGCGCTTGTAACTTGCACCGGTCGGGCAGACCGGCACGCACGGCGGATCCTCGCAATGCAGGCACGACTTCGGGAAGTGGATCGTGTCGGTCATGGGAAACACGCCCGCTTCGTAAGTCTGCACGCGGTTGAAGAAGGTGCCCGACGGATCGTCGTCATAGGGCCGAATGTCGGTGAGGCTGCCCGCCTCGCCCGACGTATTCCACTCCTTGCAACTCGTCACGCATGCGTGGCAACCGACGCAGACGTTCAGATCGATGACGAGGGCCATTTGAGTCATTGTTCGTCTCCGTGACAGGCCGCGCCGTCATCGGCGCGGCCGACTGCCGCCGCCCGGCGCAACCGCGCCGCGAATTCGCCTTTGCCGGCGAAATAGGCCTGCACGCGTTGCAGTACGCGCGTCGAACCGGGCAGCGGATGCATCGGCGCGAATTGCGGCAGCGTCGTACACGCGTCCGCCTCGGCCGGATAAATTCGCACGCGCACGTCGTACCAGCCGGCTTGGCCCGTGATCGGATCGGAATTGGACATCCGCTCTCCGGCACGCATCGCACTCGGCAACTCGTCGGTGATGACGTGGTTCAATAAAAAGCCGCGCTGCGACTCGCCCGCGTTAGGGGCTAGATTCCACGCGCCGGCTGCCTTGCCGATCGCATTCCAAGTCCATACCGTACCGGGCTCCACGGCCTCGCTATAGCGAGCGCGGCAGCGTACCTTGCCCCACGGCGATTCGACATAGATCCAGCCGCCGTCCTCGATGCCCTCTTGCGCAGCCATCGCGGGATTCACGAACAAATGGTTTTCGCCGTGGATCTGCCTCAGCCATGCGTTCTGCGAGTCCCAAGAGTGATACATGGCCATCGGCCGCTGGGTGATCGCCGCGAGCGGAAAACGATCGAGATCGGTCGTGTCCTGTTCCAGCGGCGGATACCAGAACGGAAGCGGATCGAAATAACGTTCGATCCGCGCCCGTAAAGCGTCGGGCGGCTGGCGACCGTTCGTCTTGCCTTGCGCGGCGAGTCGAAACGTCTGCATCACCTCCGAATAGAGTTGGATGACGACCGGCACGGCGTACTTGCGCATCCCGTTCTCGACCGCCCATTGCATGTACGGCCCGTTGCAGTTGCGCATGTACTGCAGCGACTCGGGCAACCGATGGTGATAGAAGCAATTGTTCTTTGCGTACTGCTCCCACTGCTTCGGGTTCGGCTCGCCGGTGACGGCCTGGGTGCCGTCCTTGCCGCGCCAACCGATCAGAAAGCCGGTACCGGAATCGGGCGCAGTCTGGAAATTGACGATGAAATCCGGATAGTCGCGGAACTTGCGTTTACCGTCGGCCGTCGTGAAGGCAGGAAACTTGAGCCGGCCCGCCAGTTCGATCAGTACTTCCTGAAACGGTTTGCATTCGCCCGTCGGCGGCACCACCGGCACTCGCACCGAATCCACCGGACCGTCGAATTCGGAGATCGGGCGATCGAGCACGGACATCACGTCATGGCGCTCGAGATACGTCGTATCGGGCAGGATTAAATCGGCGAACGCGGTCATCTCCGATTCGAATGCGTCGCAAACGACGAGGAAGGGAATTTTGTATTCACCGTCATCGCGCTTGTCTACGAGCATTTTTCGCACTTGCACCGGATTCATCGACGAATTCCATGCCATGTTGGCCATGAAAATCAGCAGCGTGTCGATCGGATAAGGATCGCCGCGCCACGCGTTCGTAATCACGGAATGCATGAGCCCGTGCACGGCGAGCGGATATTCCCACGAAAACGCCTTGTCGATGCGGGCCGGCGAACCGTCCTCGTGAATGAACAGATCGGCCGGCGCAGCAGGCCAGCCGAGCGGCCCCGTCGCGAGCGGCGTGTTCGGCCGCACGACCGCGGGATCGTTCGGCGGTTTCGCCGACGGCGGCGCCGCGCGCGGGTACGGCGCCTTATGACGGAAGCCGCCCGGCCGGTCGATCGTGCCGAGCAGCGACATCAAAATGGCCATTGCGCGGATCGTCTGGAAGCCGTTCGAATGCGCCGCGAGCCCACGCATCGCGTGAAATGCGATCGGCGCGCCTTCCACTGTGTCGTGCGTCTGGCCCCATGAGTCCGTCCACTCGATCGGCAGCACAATTCGCTGCTCGCGCGCGACCGCCGCCATTTCGCGCGCGATGCGCTCAATCGTCTCCGCGCCGATGCCCGTAATCTCGGCGGCCCATTGCGGCGTGCAGTGCGCGACTTGCTCGCGCAGCAAGGCAAACGACGGGGCAACCGGCGTACCGTCGTCGAGCGTATACCTGCCGTCGAGCGCCGGCTGCGCGCCTTCCGCGTGATTGAGCACCGGACGATCGGTGCGCGTGTCCCACCAGAGACGGTTCTGCGGAAACAGCGCGTTCCCTTCCGGCGCATCGGCATCGCGCACGAACAACCCGAACGTGTCGCGTTCCTCGCGCAGATCCACAAGCTCGCCGGCATTCGTATAGCGCTCGACGAATGCGCGGTCGTAAGCCTCCTGCTCGATCAGCGCTCGGATCAGCGCCATGAAAAGAGCGCCGTCCGTGCCCGGGCGAATGGGAATCCATTCGTCCGCAATGGCCGCATAGCCGGTGCGCACCGGATTGATGGCGATGAAGCGCCCGCCGGCCCGCTTGAATTTGGATAAGGCGATCTTGAGCGGATTCGAATGATGATCCTCGGCGGTTCCGATCATAAAGAACAGCCGTGCATTGTCGAGATCGGGGCCGCCGAACTCCCAGAACGAGCCGCCGATCGTATAGATCATGCCGGCCGCCATGTTCGCCGAACAAAAGCCCCCGTGCGCCGCATAGTTGGGCGTACCGAACTGCTTCGCGAAGAGGCCCGTCAACGCTTGCATCTGATCGCGTCCCGTGAAGAGCGCGAATTTTTTAGGATCGGTGGCGCGCAGGTGCGCGAGGCGCCGCTCGAGGATGTCGAACGCCTCCTCCCACGACACCGGAACGAACTGCGCGTCGCCACGCTCCGCATCGGGACGGCGCAGCAGCGGCCGCGTGAGCCGCGCGGGCGAGTACTGCTTCATGATCCCCGATGAGCCTTTCGCGCAGATCACGCCCTGGTTCAACGGATGCTCCGGATTGCCGTCGATGTAGCGCACTTCGCCGTCGCGCAAGTGAACGCGGATTCCGCAACGGCAGGCGCACATGTAGCAGGTCGTCGTCTTGATCTCGAGCTTCTCGTCCGTCGTGCGCGCGTGATGTTCCATCGTCCTTCCTCGTTCGCAGAGGCGTCGCCGGTCTTTCGCAAAGCCCGGACGCCGATTCGTCAATGCTACGTTCGCATGAGGCCGGCAAAAAGTCGTATTCGACGATCTAAACTATAGGCCGGCACGATAGTTCAGCGCGGGGGATACGACGCCAGTTCATGCTCGTCGACGTAGCGCGTGCGCTCGCGCCGATGGACGAACACCCGGTATGCGACGAGCAACAGCCCCAAGCTTGCGACACCGAGCCAAAGCGGCTTGCGCTGATCCGGAATGAACGCCATCGCGATCAAGATGCCGATCATGCCGACGATCGAGATCCACGTCAGATACGGAAAGCCCCACATCTTGACCCGCAGCTGGCCCTCGGCCTCACGGTCGAGCCGGCCGCGCAAGCGCAGTTGCGAGAGCGCGATCAGCACATAGACGAACAGCGCGACGGTGCCGTAGGAATCGACTAGAAAAGCGAACACGGTATCGGGCGAGACATACGACATCACGATGGAGACGTAGCCGAACAACGTGCCGAGCAAAATCGCCCGTACCGGCACGCCGCGTTTGTTGACCGCCGCAAGCGCGGCCGGTGCGTCGCCGTTGCGCGTCAGGGCGAACAACATCCGTGACGCGGCATAAAGGCCGGAATTGAGCGCCGAAAGCACGGCGGTCAACACGATCGCGTTCATGATGTTCGCGGCCGCGGGTAGACCCATGACGCGCAGCGCACTGACATACGGCGTGGCCATGGCCGGCGAATTCCACGGCACCAAGGCGACCACGAGCGCCACCGACCCGACGTAGAACACGAGCACGCGCGTGATCACCGAGTTCGTTGCCTTCGCCACGGCCTTCGCGGGCTCGCGCGCCTCGGCCGCGGCGATGGTCACGATTTCGGCGCCGAAGTAGAAACCTGTCGCCGCCACCGCGCCGCTCATCACCGGCCCAATGCCGAGCGGCATGAACCCGCCGTGCCCGAGGAGCGTGGGCAGTACCGCGCTCGTGTGCATCGAGGCGGGCCAAAAGCCGGTCACGTACAGCCCGCCGAGCAGCAGGAAGACCATGATCGCGCCTACCTTGATCGACGAAAACCAGAACTCGAACTCTCCATAGCTGCCCACGGAGATCAGGTTCGTCGCGGTCAGTACGACGAGCAGCCCAAGGCTGATGAGCCACGCGGGCGCGTCGGGTATCCAAAACTGAATGAGCTTGGCACCGGCGACCGCCTCCAGTGCCACCACGATTACCCAAAAGTACCAGTACATCCAGCCGGTCAGAAAACCGGCCAGCCGCCCCGGCCCGCGCCGAGTCGCAAACGCGAGCCGCGCATATTCGTAGAAGGATCCGACGGCGGGCATTGCGCACGCCATTTCGCCGAGCATCCGCATCACGAGCACCACGAGCCCGCCCGTGATCAAGAAGGAAAGAATGGCGGCGGGGCCGGTCTGCTGAATGACCACGCCGCTGCCGACGAAAAGCCCGGCACCAATGACACCGCCGAGCGCGATCATCGTCATATGGCGCTGCTTGAGCCCACACTTGAGGTTGCTTTGGTCCATCGTAGGTTGCATGTCTTCTCCATCTCTTAATAATGAGGAGGCCACCGCCGAGGTCCTGCTTGTTCTCAGCGGCACATCGATGAAAACGCGTGCGAAGACGCATGTGCGCCCCGCCGCATGGATCGGCTCATTGCTTTTTATCGGTGGTGGCACGCCCGGACCGTGCCTGTCGGGCGTGCTTGGGTGGCTCGTCGCGCAGGGCGAGCGGCGCGCTCAAGGCCTTTCGTCGCGCCTGAAGTAGTGGAGGTAAAGCATGCGCTGGCCGATCCGCCGGAACGGCGCGAACGGGTGGCCCGGCAATGGGCTCGTGAAGATCGGCAGCGTCAGATGCGAGGTCTTGCCGGCAATGCGTTCGGCCAGCCTTCTGCCCGCTTGCTGCGAATACGACACACCGTTGCCGCCGTATCCGAGGGCGTAATAGATCGACTGCTTCGGATCGGGCTGGCAAATGCGCGGCATCATGTCGTGGCTGACGTCGACCCAGCCCCACCAGGAAAAATCGATCTCGACACCGCGCAGTGCCGGGAACTTGCGCGCCATCCCTTCCTTCAACAGATCCAGATGGCGGGGGTTCGGCGCGTCGCGGCCGGTGATCGCGCTGCGGCTGCCGATCTGCAACCGGCGATCGGGCAGGAAGCGGTAATAGAAGCGCAGCGTGCGCGTATCGGTCAGGACCTGTGTCGTGCGAAAGTTGCACGCGCGGATCTCCTCGTCGGTCAGCACACGCGTCACCATCGAGTTCGACAGAATGGGCATCAACTTGCTGCGCAGCGACGGATGCAGCGTCTGCGCCGTGTAGGCACCCGTCGCGATCCCCACCGCGCGGGCGCGAACGATCCCGCCCGGCGTATGCAGATGATGCACTCCGCCCACCGTCTCCCAGCCGAGCACGGGGCTGCTCGTATGGACCCGAGCGCCGGCCTCGCGTGCGAGCCGCAGGTAGCCGAACGCGAGCTTCGCCGCATGAATGCCGATGCCTTCCGGCTCGTGCAGCGCGCCCGCCGCCTCATGGTCGTTCAAGAACTCTCGCCGGAAAGTCTCCGCGCTCAGCAACTCCGACGGATAACCGAATACATCCTTCCAAACCTTCGCCTCGGCCGCCAGCTTTTCCATGATGCGGGGACGATGGGCGATCAGAAAGTGCCCGCCGGGCTGCGGGTCGCAATCGATCTCATTCAAGAACGATTTGAAGTGATTGAATCCCTCCAGAATCTCTTCATGCATCTTCAGGGCGACGCCCTTGCCCCACCGTTCGATCCACTGCGAGCGCGACAGCCGCCCCGACGCGTTTTGCGCCTGGCCGCCGTTGCGGCTGCTGCAGCCCCAGCTCGTGCGATTCGCCTCGAGTACCACCGCCTTGATCCCATGCTCGCGTGCAAGGCACAACGCCGTCGCGAGCCCGGTATAGCCCGAGCCGATGATCGCGACGTCGACGTCGATGTCTCTCGTGATGGGGCCGTCGTCGGCGGGGGGGGTGCCGGCCGTCGCGACCCAATACGTCGGCGCGTACTCCTTGCCATGCCCGGGGCCGGGCGAGACCAGCGGATCATACGTCGGGTCGTAACGCCGATCGACGGGCGCACCTCCGACAAAACCGCTCGCCGCTCGCTCGACTGAGCTGTATTCCATGATGAGGGCTCCTAAAGACGAATGTGTTCTCTTTGGTCGATCGTGCACGTAGGCATAAGCGCGCCGATCAGTTGAACAAAGTGTAGGTAGGCGAATTTGTCGAAGGTAGAACCAGTGGCATGAATTCGCTTGGACCAGTACAGCGAAACGTCACGGGATGGCATCGAGATCGCCTGGCCGCATTTATCCGCGCAAACCAGCATTGGCAAGCCAAGCATTCATGGCGCACTCTAAAAGCGGTACAAAACGGTTCATTTCGATTCGCTTCCTCAGGAGACCTATGCACGCCACCTCTCCCGTGCCAGCCGATACCGCGGCCCTGGACGACGCGCGCGTGCTGCGAGCGCTTGCCGTGCTCGAAGCCCTCGCATCCGCGGGGCAACCGTACACGCTGTCGCAGCTATCCGTGCGCTTGCACATTCCCAAAGCCACGCTGCTTCGGATGATCGAAGCGCTCGAGGCGCGCGGCTATGTCGTGCATATGCCCGATTCGCGCGGCTATGACCGAGCGATCACGCTCGGCCCGCGTGCGGCACAGCTCGCGCTGTCGGCCTTATCGAACAATACGTTTACGCGGGGGTGCCGCGCCGTATTGCGCGCACTCGTCGACGTACTCGGCGAAACCTGCAATTTGACGGCGCTCGATAACGATGCGGTGCTTTACGTCGAGCGCGTGGAGACGACCGAGCCGTTGCGGCTCGAGATGCGGCCGGGCATGCGCGTGCCGCTGCATTGCACGGCGAGCGGCAAACTCTTTCTATCGCAGATGACGACCGCCGAGCGTAACGCGATGCTCGCGCGCCTGACGCTCAAGGAGATGACCTACCGGACGCTCACCGATGCGGGGCGGCTCGCCGCTGAACTGGAGCGCCTCGGCAAGCGCGACGTCGGTATAGACAACGAGGAATTCGTGCGGGGCATGGTGGCGGTCGCGGTGCCCGTTCGAGCGGCCGCGGGCGGCCCCGTGCTCGCGGCGCTGGCCGTCCATGCCCCCACGGCGCGCGCCACGCTGGACGATTTGCTCAAATCGGTGCCGCGGATGCGCGAAGCCGCAAACCGCCTCGCGCCGCTTTTACACGGGCACGACGGCTAAGGCGACGGCCGCGAAGCCGCGGCCCTCATGCGGCGCCGTGCGCGGTGCAGCGCTGCGCACATGACACGCCGCCCGTCTTCTCAATGCGCGAGAATGCCCATCGCCTGCTTCTTGAGCTCCAAGAAATGCGGCTCGAAGGCGACTTGCGGTGTGCGCGGCCGCTCCAATTCGATCGGTACGTCGAGCGCCACCCGCCCTGGCCGGGCGGACAGCACGACGAGGCGCGTGCCGAGAAAGATGGCTTCGTCGATATCGTGCGTGATAAACACGATGGTGCACCGTAGCTGGTCCCACAGCGCCGTCAAGAACGTCTGCATGGCGCTGCGCGTCTGCGCATCCAATGCGCCGAACGGCTCATCCATCAGCAGGACCTTCGGCTTCATCACGAGCGCCCGCGCAATCGCCACACGCTGCTGCATCCCGCCCGACAGCTCATAAGGCTTGTGCTGAGCGAAATTTTCGAGGCCGATCGTGTGCAAGATTTCGGCCGAGGCCCGATGACGTGCTGCCTTAGGCACCGAATGCAGCGAGAGCCCGAACTCGATGTTCTCCTCGACGGTGAGCCACGGAAACAACCCCGCCTGCTGGAATACGACGACGCGGTCCTCGCCGGGCTGGTCCTTGACCTCGCCGTCGATAAATATGTTCCCCTTCGAAGGAGACGTCAGGCCGGCCAGCAGATGCAGCAAGGTCGTCTTGCCGCAGCCCGACGAGCCGAGCACCGTGACGAACTCGCCGCCCTGGAACTGCAGATTGATGTTCTCGAGCGCGGAGATCGAGCCGAAGGTCTTGTACAGGGAATCGATAACGATATTCAAGTCCGTCTCCTGCCGAGGCAATAAGCATTCTGTTGCGGCGGCTCAGTGAGCCAGCGATTGCGAATACTGCGGCGCGACATTGGCGTCGAAGCTTGCCGGCACCGTTTGTATGCGTCCGATCTGGTTGAGCACCTTGGCGGTATTGACCAACGTCTCGTAGGTCGCCGACGTCTTGATGCCGGCGCCCGAGCCCATGACCTTCGGCGTCGTCTGATCGGCCCCCGAAAACAGCTCGTAGCCCGCCAGTTCGCTTTTTGCGACCGGCACCGTGACGCCCGTTTGCCGAGCCATCTCCGCGATCGCCTTGTCCGGATCCTTTTGTGTCACCTGATAGCCTTCATCGAGGGCGGCGACAAAGCCTTTGGCAAGATCCGGATGCGCTTTCGCCCAATCGGCGTTCGCAATGCAAACGTTGTAGCTCGATGCGCTGCGCGGCAAATCGCCGTCGGTCTTGATCGCTTTGCCGCCCGCCGCACGCAGTGCACTGAACACGGGATCCCAAACGATCGCCGCATCGATGGCGCCCGTCACCCAAGAGGTCCGCATTTGCGGCGGCGCCATATTGATTTGCGTCACCGATGAATACGGTACGTGGGCCTGAGCGAGGAAAGTCGCCAATTCGAACGAGGCTTGGGAGCCGGCCACGATCGCGATCTTCTTGCCTTGCAGGCCTGCGACGTCACGAATGCCGCTTTCGGGCTTGACCACGATACCGGCTGCGTTCGTGTAGCGTTCCTGGTTATAGACGATCGTCATCGGCAAGCCCTGCGCGATGGCCGTGACGAGCGGCGGCACCCCGAGGCCGCACATGAACGACAGGCTGTTCGACGCCAGCGCGCTCATGGCGGCCGGCCCCGAGCTGAACAGCTTGTACTCGACGTCGGCATTCATATGACGTTCGAACATATGCTCCGCCATCGAGACCATATACGGGTCCGCGCCGTTGTCCTCGTAGCCGATGATGACTTTCGGCTTACCCTGCCCCCAGGCCAAGCCGGCGATGAGACAGCCGCCGACAACCAGCGTCGCGCTCGCGAGTGGGATTGCGAATTTCGTTTTCATGTCTTGTCTCCTCTGATGGTTGAACTCAATCATGTCCACGCCAGGGCACGATCCAATTCTCGAGCTTGCGTATCACCAACTCCATGGCATAGCCGATCACCCCGATGATGACGATGCCCACTATCACGACGGCAACTTGCAGCGCTTGCCCAGCGAACTGCACGAGCCACCCGAGCCCGCTGCTGGCGGCAATGAGTTCGGCCGCAACGAGGCAGGTCCAGGCCACCCCGATGCCCACGCGCATGGACGTGAATATCTCCGGCATCGCCGAAGGCAACACGATCTTGCGGAAGATCTGCGCGTTGGTCGCGCCCAATGTGCGGGCCACGGCAATGCGCAGCGGCGGCGTACTCTTCACGCCCGACATGGTCCCGATGATGATGACGGGGATCGTGCCGACGAGAATCAGGATGGCCTTAGGGAGTTCCCCGATGCCGAACCAAACCACGAGAAGCGGGATGTAGGCGAGCGGCGGCACCGGCCGAATGAATTGCAGCAGCGGGTCGATGAGGTCGAAAATAATTCTGTTGCGCGACATCAAGAGGCCGACGGGCACGCCGATCGCGATCGCCCCGACAAAACCGATGAGGATGCGAAAGCAGCTGATCAAGATGTCGCCGACCAGAGACTGCCCGCCGTATCCGTTACGGAAGATGTCGACGAATGCCTGCCATACCGCGACGGGCGAAGGCAGCGCGAACGCAGGAAAGACCCCTGCCATCGAGACGGCCTGCCAGATCAAGACCGATATGACGAGCACGGCGCCGGTCAACCAATAGGAATTCATGTTCGTGCCGGCGCGACGCAGCTTGACCTTCGCTTCGCTTTGCGCCGTGGAGCGCTCGGCCGGCTTTCCGTGTTCAGGTAGGGCTCGTACTCTCACTGCCGTCTCCTTAAGTGCCACAAAAAGTATAGTCAGTGCTAAGACCCACCGACTTCAGTGTTTCGCCCAACACCCGAGTGCAAAGTCATTCGTTGAGTCAAGGATTGTCAATCAATAAGCGGCCCGGTAGTGCCAGGCAAAAGGATCCGATGGGTCCAGCGGCGCGCGCCGCGGGCAGCCTGGCTCGGGTCCGCGCTGGCCCAACCGAAATCGCCGAACTGGCGCTACCGCCGGGTAGCGCCAGCCATTAACGTCTCCCTATCGACTATCGATGCCGCGCCGCGCAGTCGTGCGCGCTGCGGCTTGGACCATCATCCCCACGGAGACACCTATGCCAGATACGACCCTCGACGCTTCCCGCGTGACGGCTGACACGCTCGCCGCGTTTTCCGATGCATTCAATCGCCACGATGCCGACGCGTTGATGGGCTGGATGACCGAGGACTGCGTGTTCGACGCGGCGGCGGGCCCGGAAGTGCATGGCACGCGCTTCGTCGGCCGTGCCGCGGTGCGCGCCGCGTTCGAAGCGGTATTTCGGAATTTCCCCGACGCGCATTGGGGTCAGGGGCGCCACTACATCAGCGGCGAGCGCGGCGTCTCGGAATGGGTGTTCACGGGCACGCACGTCGAAGGCTGGCGCATCGAGGCCGAAGGCTGCGATCTTTTCGAGTTCCGCGACGGGCTGATCGCCGTCAAGCGCGCTTTCCGCAAGGAGCGGCCGAAGCAACCGGCATGACGGACGCACCCTCGCCCTCTCACGCCTTTCGAAACGAATCATTTCATTTCATTCCAAATTCGTCGTCGGCTGGCGCAATGCCTTGACCCCAGGTCGGCACTGCCTAGTATCTGGAACGACCTATTCCGTTAAATGCTGACCGGGAGACACCCCATGAGCGACCAATCCACTTCCCCCCGTGCCGCGGCTAGCGGCCCCCAAGACATGACGCCATCCGAGGCCTTCGTCGAGACGCTCGCCGCCAACGGCGTGACCGACATGTTCGGCATCATGGGCTCAGCGTTCATGGACGCGATGGACATCTTCGCGCCGGCAGGCATTCGCCTGATTCCGGTCGTCCATGAGCAGGGCGCCGGCCACATGGCAGACGGTTATGCGCGTGTATCGGGCCGTCACGGGGTCGTGATCGGCCAGAACGGGCCCGGCATCAGTAACTGCGTGACCGCGATCGCGGCCGCCTATTGGGCCCACAGCCCGGTCGTGATCGTCACGCCCGAGGCCGGCACGATGGGCATCGGTCTTGGCGGCTTCCAAGAGGCGAACCAGTTGCCGATGTTCCAGGAATTCACGAAGTATCAGGGGCACGTCACGCACCCGGCACGAATGGCCGAATTCACCGCGCGCTGCTTCGACCGCGCGCAGGCGGAGATGGGCCCGACGCAGCTCAACATCCCGCGCGACTACTTCTACGGCAAGGTCAAGGTCGAGATCCCTCAGCCGCGCAAGCTTGACCGCGGCCCCGGCGGCGAGCAAAGCTTGAATGAGGCCGCGGACCTCATCGCCCAGGCGAAATTCCCGGTGATCATCTCCGGCGGCGGCGTCGTGATGGCCGACGCCATCGAGGAATGCAAGGCGCTGGCCGAACGCTTGGGTGCTCCCGTCGTCAACAGCTACCTGCACAACGACTCCTTCCCCGCCAATCATCCGTTGTGGTGCGGCCCACTGGGCTATCAAGGCTCGAAGGCGGGGATGAAGCTGCTTTCGCGCGCAGACGTGGTCATTGCGCTCGGCTCGCGCCTGGGACCGTTCGGCACGCTGCCCCAGCACGGGATGGATTATTGGCCGAAGGAAGCGAAGATCATCCAGATCGACGCCGACCACAAGATGCTCGGCCTCGTGAAGAAGATTTCGGTGGGCATCTGCGGCGATGCGAAGGCCGCGGCGGTCGCGCTGACGCAACGATTGGCCGATCGCGCGTTGGCATGCGATGCCACGCGCAGCGAGCGCGCGGACCAGATCGCCGGCGAAAAAGCGGCCTGGGAGAAGGAGCTCGACGGATGGACGCACGAGCTCGACGGCTACAGCCTCGACATGATCGAGGAGAGCAACCATGAGCGCACGTTCAACGGCGGCCACTATCTTCATCCCCGGCAAGTCTTGCGCGAACTCGAAAAAGCGATGCCGGAAGACGTCATGGTCTCGACCGATATCGGCAACATCAACTCGGTCGCGAACAGCTACCTGCGATTCAACAAGCCGCGCAGCTTCTTTGCTGCCATGAGCTGGGGCAATTGCGGCTACGCGTTCCCCACGATCATCGGCGCCAAAGTGGCAGCACCGCACCGCCCGGCCGTCTCCTACGCGGGCGACGGCGCATGGGGGATGAGCCTGATGGAAACAATGACGTGCGTACGCCACCAAATTCCCGTCACCGCCGTCGTGTTCCACAATCGCCAATGGGGCGCGGAAAAGAAGAATCAGGTCGACTTCTACAATCGCCGCTTCGTCGCGGGCGAACTCGACAATCAAAGCTTCGCGGCCATCGCGCGGGCGATGGGCGCGGAAGGGATCGTCGTCGACCAGCTCGAGGACGTCGGCCCAGCGCTCAAGCGAGCGATCGATATGCAGATGAACGAAGGCAAGACCACGATTGTCGAAATCATGTGCACCCGCGAACTCGGCGACCCGTTCCGCCGCGATGCGTTGTCCAAGCCCGTGCGCCTGCTCGACAAGTACAAGGACTACGTCTGAGGATTCGATCTCGATGAAAGCCCTGAACCGCATCATCGAAGCCGCGCGCATGTCGCCCATGCGCGTCGTACTCTGCGAAGCCGAAGATCCGCGTGTGCTGACCGCCGCCGTTCGCGCGAACCGGGAAGGCATCGCGCGGATCACACTGGTCGGCAACGCGGATCGGATCCGCGCGGCGGCGCAGCGCGAACGGCTGGCGCTCGACGACAGCCTACTCGTCGTCGATCCGGCTGCATCGGAGTGGCGAGCGGTGTTTGCCGACGAACTCGTGGCACTGCGCCGCAGCAAAGGCATGACGAACGAGCTGGCGCAAAGCGAAGTGCTCAAGCCGCTCGTGTTCGCGGACTTGATGGTGCGGCTCGGCTATGCGGACGGCTCCGTTGCCGGCGCCGTCCATACCACCGCCGACGTCGTACGCACGGCGATTCAGTTGATCGGTATCGAGCCGTCGTTCAAGCTCGTGTCGAGCTTCTTCCTGATGATGTTGTGCGAGCCGTTTCACCGCTACAAGGGTGGGCTCGTGTTCTCCGATTGCGCGCTCGTCGTCGATCCGGACGCGGCCCAATTAGCCGAGATCGCGATGGCGGCCGCCGACAGCGCCCGCGCACTGTTGATGGAGGAACCGCGCGTGGCGATGCTTTCCTTCTCGACGAGCGGCAGCGCCCATCATGCGCACGTCGATAAGGTCATCGAGGCGACACAGCGGGTGAAGACGTTGCGCCCCGACCTCGCGATCGATGGCGACGTCCAGCTCGACGCGGCGCTGGTCGCGGAGATCGCCGAACGCAAGATCGAGCACTCGCAGGTGGGCGGCCACGCCAACGTCCTGGTTTTCCCGAACCTCGATGCCGGGAACATTGGCTACAAGCTCGCGGAACGCATCGGCGGCGCGAAAGCGATCGGGCCTTTGCTGCAGGGGTTGCACTTTCCTGCCAACGACTTATCGCGCGGCTGCAGCGCCGAGGACATCTTCTATGTGATTGCCGTTACCGCAGTTCAAGCGCAAGCGGCACACGATCGCGCCGGACATCAGTCGAGCGCACCGCACGCCGCTTAGCTGAACGGATGAGCGACGACAGGGGCGCGCCGAGCCTCACTTAACGGCGCGCCGCAATCCATCGGGCAAGCCTCGCCACCTCTGCCATATCGAGTGGAGCGGCCGGATCGAGCGCCGCGCAATGCCGGTAGAAAAGGCTGGGGTCGCATCCGAGGCCTAGCCCGATCACCTCCACGTCGCCCAATCTCTCGTGCCGTGCGAGGACATCCCTCAGATGATTGTCGAGATACACGGCATCGTTGGCCTGCACGGTGGCCCCATCCATCGGGCTACCGTCCGATATCACCACCAGAATGCGCCGCGCGCACGCATGGCCGGCAAGCCGGGTGCATGCCCATTCGACGGCCTCGCCGTCCACGCCTTCGCGAAAGAGATCGGCTTTAAAGAGCGCGGCGATGTCCGAACGCGCATGTCGCCAGGTCTGTTCGGCACCCTTGAACACCATGTGGCATACCTCGTTCAGCCGCCCCGGATGCGGTGGCCGTCCGCGCGCCAGCCAATCGAGCCGTGCGCGGCCGCCGCTCCAAGCGCCCGTGGTATAGCCAAGCGCCTCCGTAGTCACCCCCGCCTGTTCACACGCGCGCACGAGGACGTCGATGAGCATCGCAACGGGTTCGATATGCGCCTTCACCGACGCCGAGCAGTCAGCCAGGAAACCCACCACGCAAGCGCCGTGCGGCCGCATCCGATCCCGCGTAAATACGCGCCGCTCGCCGGGCGAACTGATGAGTTGCGCAAGACGCCTTCCGTCGATGCGCCCATCTTCCTCGCCGAACGACCAGCCGTCTCGCTCGGGCAGGGCAAGCGCCGCCTGTAGGACGCGTGCGATCCGTGCGACGTTGATCCGCGAGGCGGCAATGCGCGCGTCGAGCTTCTCGCGGTATGCCCGCAGCAGCGCCGGGCGCGCCAACGTGCTCGCGCGAACCTCGCGATCGTACTGGGTCGTGTAAGCGCGATAACTGGGAGCCGTATCGAGCATGCCGCGCTGACGCGTCAGTGCCCCACCCGGCGCGGTCTCGTCCGATTCGTCGGCATCGAAGTCCCAATCGACCCAAAGCGAGAACGACGTCAAGGCGTCCTCGGCGTCGCGCGCCTTGTCATCCGAGTCCGCAGCGAATGCATCACGCGCCTGATCGAGCATCGACGCCACGTGTTGCGCCAATTGGCATGCATCGCCCGCATAGGCGTGTTGATCGAACCGATGCCGGCGCAAATCTGCCAAGTGAATGCCGATCGTCGGCACCACGGCAGCCCGGGTAGCCTCGATCAGCGCTTCGGTGTCTTCCGGCACGGGCCAGCCGGTCACGCGCGACCACACGAGCTGGACGACGGTGTAGACGAGCATGCCGAGATGATCGTCCGCCAACCCGGCGCGGTGGTATGCGCTCAGCCACCCCTCGAACCGGTGTCGGAGATTGCGCGCGAGGCCCGGCATGCCGGGTAAAGACAGCGCTTCGCAACGCACCTGCTCGAACAATTCGAACAGCAGCCGCGCAACGCGATGAGCGGGCGCCATCGATCGATGCAACGCCGGATCGGAATGGAGTAGCCGCACCGCGGCGCCGTCGGCCGCCCCGCGCAGCGCGGCGAGATCGTCCTCGTAGGCGTTACCGTGCAAATGCGGCGCATAAAGCGGGACCGGGAGCGACTGCCGGCACAACCGGCCGCCGCGATAATGCAACGCGGCCTCTCCTGTCAAAGCGCGCACGACCGCGGCACAGAGCGTTTCAATCCGGAGGGCGGCGCGGACCGTTTCGGGGGACGGCATCGTCGACATCATGAGCGCGGCGGCAGGTTGGCACCCGGCCCGCAGTCCATCGTCGACCCGCACAGCTCGACGCCGAAACAACGCTGGTAATACTCGGCGACGATGGGCCGCTCGGATTCGTCGCACTTGTTCAAGAACGTCAGATGAAACGCGCGTGCAGGATCGCGAAAGATCTGGCAATTCTCGGCCCAATTGATGACAGTGCGCGGCGACATCAGCGTGGACAGATCCCCGGTGGCGAAGCCCTTGCGCGTCAGCGCGGCCATGCCGACCATCGATTCGATCAGCGCACGGCCGGCTTCATCGGCCATTTCGGGGACGCGCGCCAGCACGATGCCCGCCTCTTCCGCAGGTGGCAGATAGTTCAATGTCGCCACCACGTTCCAGCGGTCCATCTGCGCATGATTGAGCATTTGCGTGCCGTGATAGAGGCCATTGAGATTGCCGAGGCCCACGGTATTCGCCGTCGCGAACAACCGGAAATAACGATGCGGACGAATCACTCGGTTTTGATCGAGCAACGTGAAACTCCCGTCACGCTCCAAAATACGCTGGATGACGAACATCACATCGGGGCGCCCCGCATCGTATTCGTCGAAGATGAGCGCGACGGGCCGCTGCAGCGCCCACGGCACGATGCCTTCCTGGAATTCGGTCACCTGCCGGTCGTCACGGACGACGATAGCGTCCTTGCCGACCAGATCGAGCCGGCTGATGTGCCCGTCGAGATTGACGCGGACACACGGCCAATTCAAGCGCGCGGCAACCTGCTCGATGTGCGTCGACTTGCCCGTGCCGTGCAGGCCCTGCACCATCACACGCCGGTTACGAGTGAAGCCGGCAAGAATCGCGAGCGTGACTTGCTCATTGAATCGATAAGCAGGATCGATGTCGGGCACATGATCGTCACGGTCGGCGAAGGCTGGCACCACCAGGTTGGAGTCGATGCCGAAATGCTCGCGCACGGACACCCGCCGATCAGGCGTCTCCTTAATGAAATCCGTCGTCACACCGTTCTCCTCACGACCTCACGCATCATTGAATTGCCATCGCAAATCCGATAGGAATCTTATCGCCCTGCCATTGTTCGCCGATAGCACCAGTGAGCCGATTTCGACTGGTACAGCGCCGTGCACTGCCATGGTCTGCCTGGTCTTTGTGCCTCAGACGTTTTGATCCCGAATCGACAGTTTCCGTTTCAGTTTGCGTCAGCCCGCGGCGCACGGGCTTGCGCCCGCCCATGTCTTCGGCGACATTGAATCGGCCAGCACGCCGCGCCGGTGTTGCGCGGCCGCGCTTGAACGTCAGGAGACGCTGTTGATGGACCTGGAAGTCGACTATCTAATCGTCGGCGCGGGATCGGCCGGATGCGTATTGGCCAATCGTTTGAGCGCCGATCCGCGCAACGCGGTACTGCTGCTCGAGGCCGGCGGCCCGGACACGAATCCCTGGATTCACGTGCCCGTGGGCTACTTCAAAACCATGCACAATCCCGAACTCGACTGGTGCTATCGGACCGAACCCGACGAAAACGTCGCCGGACGTCGGATCGCTTGGCCACGCGGCAAAGTGCTGGGCGGGTCCAGTTCGCTGAACGGCCTGCTGTATGTGCGCGGCCAACGCGAGGACTACGACCGATGGGCCGAACTCGGCAATCGCGGCTGGGCTTATGCCGATGTACTGCCTTACTTCAAGAAATCGGAAGATCAGGAGCGCGGTGCCGACGCGTATCACGGTGTCGGCGGCCCGCTCAAGGTCTCCGACCTGCGGTTGCGCCGTCCGATCGCCGATCGCTTCATTGCAGCCGCGCAGGAGATCGGCATTCCTTTCAATCCCGACTTGAACGGCGCTCGGCAAGAAGGCGTCGGCTACTTTCAGCAGACCGCTCACAAGGGTCTTCGCTGGAGCACCGCGAAGGGATTTCTGAAGCCCGCGCGTGCGCGCCCGAACCTGCACGTCGTCACGCACGCTCAGGTGGGCCGGATCGTCTTCGCAGGGGCCACAGCCGTCGGCGTCGAGTATCTGCTTCACGGCGAGCGCAAGACGGTGCGTGCGCGGGCCGAAGTCATCCTTGCTGCCGGCGCGATCGGCTCGCCGCAGATCCTGCAGCTCTCCGGCATCGGCCCGGCAGAATGCCTGCAACGCGCCGGGGTGCCCGTGCGATTCGATCTGCCGGGCGTCGGACAGAATCTGCAGGACCATTTGCAAGTGAGGCTGGTGTTCCAAACCCGAGAGCGCACGCTCAACGATGAGGTGAATCATCCGCTGCGCAAGGCGTGGATCGCCCTCCAATACGCGCTCTGGCGCACCGGGCCGCTGACCTTGGCCGCAAGCCAAGTCGCGATCTTCACGCGTTCGAGCCCCAACGTGGATCGTCCCGACATCCAGTTCCATATGCAGCCGCTCAGTGCCGACGAGCCCGGCAAAGGCGCGCACCGGTTCTCGGCGTTTACCGCATCGGTTTGCCAGTTGCGGCCCTTCAGCCGCGGCTATCTCGAGATTTGCTCGCCCGACCCGCTGCAGTATCCCCTTATCCACGCCAACTACTTGTCGGACGAACGCGATCATCCGATCGTGATCGGAGCGATCAAGGTTGCGCGCCGCATTGCCGCCGCCCCTGCGCTGGCGCCGCATATCGTCTCGGAGTTCACGCCTGGCGCGCACTATCGAGACGACGCGGCACTGCTGGAGGCGGCACGGCGATTCAGCCAGTCGATCTATCATCCGGCGGGCACCTGCAAGATGGGCCGTGATCCGCTGGCAGTCGTCGACGATCGGCTGCGCGTACACGGTGTGGCTCGGTTGCGCGTGGTCGACGCGTCCATCATGCCGGCGCTCGTGTCCGGCAATACCAATGCGCCGGTCATCATGATTGCCGAAAAGGCTTCCGACATGATCCTCGAAGCGCACAGGCCGCGAACCGCATCGAAACGAGAACCCGCGCAAACCGGCCTCTGATGAACGCGAGCGAGATTCACGCGGCCCGCCTCTACGCGAAGCGGGCCGCTTAAGGCTCATCGCCACCAGCGCAGCGGCCGCCGCAGCGTGTGCCGCTCCATCGGTACCGCCCGCATCGTGTGAAGAAACGCGAACGCGCCGCGCGGCGCGCTGCCTTCGCGCCGCTCGCGCTCCTCGTCGGCCTCCACCGTGCGAGAGGTGTCGATGAATAGGGCCGCGACGATACCGACCGCGAGCAAGGCGGCCGATACGGTGAACGGCACGTTATAGCTGCCGGTACGTTCGATCAGGTAACCGAACGCGACCGGCGAGATCATGCCCGCCACGCCGAAACCGGTATTCATCATCCCGCCTGCGGTACCGGCGTACCGGCCGGCGATGTCGAGCGGCAATGTCCACAAGACTGGGTTCGTGATCTCCAGGAAAAAGAACGAGCCGGTGAGCAGCCACACCGCCGCGAGCGGGCTCGATACCGACGTCATCGGCAACAGGAATGCGAGCGAGCCGCCCATGCCGACGACGAGCACGGCGCAGCGTGCCAAACGCAGCCGTCCTGTGACTTTGAAGATTCGGTCGGACACCACGCCGCCGAGCGTGTCGCCGACAACACCGGCAAGCAGCGGCAGCGCCGTGAAGAGCGCGAGATGCTTCAAGTCGAAGCCGCGGGACTCCTTCAGATAGGACGGCAGCCAAGTCAGATAGACCCAGAGCAGCCATCCGTAACAAAAGTCGACCAACGTCACGAGCCACATGCGATGAATCAGCTTGCGCCAAGGCGTTGCCGTTTGCTTCGCCCGTTCGCAGTCCCCCTTCCGATAACCGATCTCGGCGGTTTCCTCAGACGTGATGCGACGATTCTGCTCCGGCGAATTCGTAAATACGAACAGATAGAGCACCGTCCAGGCAAGGCTCGCGACGCCGAGCAGAATGAAGGCATGGCGCCACCCGCCCGCCACCACGACAGCCAACACCAGCGGCGGCGTGACCGCGCCGCCAAGGCGCGCGAAGCTGTGCGTGATGCCTTGCGCAAAGCCGCGTTCGGACACGGGCATCCAGTAAGTGAAGGCCCGCGTGGCGGTGGGAAAGGCCCCGCCCTCGCCGATACCGAGCGTAAAACGCAGCGCCACCAGCATGGCGACGCTACCGGCGAAACCGGTTGCCAGTGTGGCCGCGCCCCAAATCAAAGAAAGCACGGTGAGGACGAGCTTCGGACCGAACTTATCCGAAAGCCAGCCGCCGATGATTTGCATGACTGCGTAGGGATACGCGAACGCGGAAAACACAAGCCCCAGTTGCACGGTCGTCAGCCCCATCTCATGACGGATCAACGGCGCGGCGACCGCGATGTTCACGCGGTCGATATAAGAAATGAAATACATGAGACACATCACCGCCAAGATGATGTGACGCGTCTTCACGCGCTGTGTACGCTGTTTCATGCTGTTGTCTCCCACTGTCTCGTTCTGGATGATGATGACGTCGATCACGGGCCCGCGAGGCCGCCAGACGGGCCCGCGTCAATCAGGCGCCGGTGCCAGCAATCTGAGCCGCTGCACCTTGCCCGAGGGACCGCGCGGCAACTCGCTCACGAAGCGGAACTCTTTCGGCGTCTTGTACCGGCCGAGCTCGCGCAGGCAATGGGCGCGCAGTTCGTCGGGATCGGGCGCACCTGCGCCGTTCGTCTCGCGCGGCACGACGAACGCGACGATCTCTTGCCCGTAGGCGGGATCGGGCACACCGACGGCCGCGGCATCGAGCACGCCGGGATGGCGCAACAGCGCCTCGTCGATCTCGCGCGGCGCGATGTTCTCGCCGCCCTTGATAATCAGCTCCTTCGAACGGCCGTTGACATAGAAGTAGCCGTCGGCATCGCGGTAGCCGAGATCGCCCGTGCGCAGCCACCCGTCAGCCGTAAACGCCTTGGCGGTTTCTTCCGGGCGCTTGTAGTAGCCGAGCATCACTTGCTCGCCACGTAGGACGATTTCGCCGGACTCGTTCGCCGCACACTCCCGACCTTCGCGATCGATCACCTTCGCCTCGGCGCCCGACGCCAGACCGACGCTGCCGATCCGTCGCCGTGCCGGTTCATACGGATTGCTAAATATCGGTGCGGCAGTCTCCGTCATCCCCATCGTTTCGATGATGCCGATGCCGAAACGGGCCTCGAACGCACGGTGATGGTCAGCCGGGAGCGCCGCCGATGCGCTGCGGCAAAATCTGAGCGCCGATAGGTCGAGGCCGCGCGGCTCGTCTGCGTTGAGCAGGTAAGCCACGACCGTCGGTACGACGTTGATCCACGTGCATCCGGCGCGTGCCGCCTCCCGCCAGAACGTCCGTGCGGAAAAGCGCGGCGTCATCACCACCGAGCCCGCGTGGTACAACGGCGCGAGCAGTGTCACGACCAAGCCGTTGATGTGATAAAGCGGCAGCGAGGCGAGCACGCGATCGTCAGGGCCCAGTCGATGCTCCGTGCTGATGTTGTGTGCGTTAGCCAACAGATTGTGGTGGCTCAGCAGCACCCCCTTCGGTGCGCCCGTGGTGCCGGACGTGTACATGAGGACCGCGATGTCGGTGGGAATTATGGGGTCAGGCGACGTCGATGGCGCCTCCTCACCCGTACCCATGGGCGTCATCGCCGATACTTCCGAAAGCGCGGCTTTTAGAGTCGGCAGCATCGGCAACTCGA
>Ga0207705_10000650_pt1 | contig 28925 bp, 20 predicted proteins | sample KBSC13metaG_FD_184314 | JGI IMG/M metagenome (GOLD analysis project Ga0207705, IMG submission 184314) | Corn rhizosphere microbial communities from Kellogg Biological Station, Michigan, USA - KBS C1-3 metaG (SPAdes) (version 2) | ecosystem: Host-associated > Plants > Roots > Rhizosphere > Soil ... | reverse complement strand
TCGCGTTCCAGGAGATCTCCCCGTTGCTCTCCAGTCTGGCCTCGAAATCGCTGCTCATCGTCGTCTCCTCCGACCCGGACAGGCTGCGCTTCTCGTTTCTGGAGACCATACGTACCTATGCCGGAGAGCAGTTGCGGCTGGCTTCGGAAAGGAGACGGTTTCAGGTTCGCCATCGAGACTATTTTGTCGCACTGGCGGAAGAGGCGGACGAAAAACTGAGCGGGAAACTTCAGAAAGAGGCGCTGGAACAGTTGGATGGTGAGTATGAGAATCTGCGTTCCGCGCTCCGGATCAGCCTGGAGACAGAGATCGCCTCCGGACTGCGATTAGGCTACGCCCTGACCCGGTATTGGGAGATCCGCGGCTCCTTTCGCGAAGGGCAGAAATGGGTTGAGGCTTTATTGGCACAGACTGAGGCGACGGACAGAACCCGCCTGCGGGCGCGCGTGCTGGATGCCGCCGGATGGTTTGCGCACATTCAGGGGGACGCCCAGCAGGCAGGCGCACTTCTCGAAGCGAGTCTGGAGATCTTTAGGCACTTGGGAGAGCGCAGAGACGCCTCCATTACCTTGATCAAGTTGGGATTTGCGGCGCAGAATCGAGGGGAACTCACGACGGCGAGGGCGCGCTTCGAGGAGAGTCTGGCCCTGCGTAGAGAACTGGGAGACTCGCGTCTGCTCGCGATCGCCCTGCTCAACCTGGCATACGTGTTGGTCGATCTTTCCGAACTCGCAGCGGCGAGTCCGCTCCTGGAGGAGGCACTGATACGGTCCCGAGAGGTGGGAGACCGGCGTTTCGAGGCGAGTTGTCTGCATGCCCTGGGAAACCTGGCCTATTTTCATTCGGACTTTCCGCGTGCTTACTCTCTTGTCGCAGCCGGTCTGGCTATATTTCGAGAGTTAGGAGACAGATACCTGATACGGTATTCCCTCTATCATCTTGGCCGAACCGCGCAGGACCTGGAAGATTTCGAACGCTCCTCTGCCTGTTTTAAGGAGTGTCTGGTGTTGAATCAGGAGGTGAAAATGACTCTCCATACGATTTCCTGCCTGGAAGCGCTGGCGGATCTGGCTGCAAAAAATCGCCATTGGGATCGCGCCATCCGTTTATGGGGAGCCGCCGCGACGATGTCGAGCGTGATGCCATCCGATGCGGCCTCCGCAACATCCACGTTGGAGGGGCAACAGGGAAAGGCGCTGCATATTCGACTGGTGGCCACAGCGAAAGAGGCTTTGGGCCAGGAGGCGTACGAAAAGCTGCTCGCCGAAGGCAGATCGCTTTCCGAAGATGAGGCGGTCGAACTTGCCCTTGGATCAAAAGCATTGTAAACTCCCCCGTTTTTCTCCTTTACACAAAACAGACCCCTTTTCTTCCCGGTTTCCCTCCCTGCTGCCGCGTTACACTAAACCCAGAGTCAGGCACATATCCGTCGTATCCCCTGGTGTGGAGTACGCCTCAGACCTGGCCCCACCCTAGGCGGTTCGCCCTGGGAATAGCGCAGACAGGAGATATTTTGATGCTTACCAGATTCCATCGTATCCTCACTCTTTTGGTCATCACAATGATGGCGTATGCCGCGATGCCTGCAAAGGCGCAGTCCGACCTGTACATTGTCAACTTCTTTGGGAACAAAGTGACACGGCATGATGGGGCGACCGGCGCGCTCCTCAACACCATCTCCATTACCGAGCCGACGGGCGCCGAAATAGGGCCGGATGGGTTCCTCTACACCGTCGGTTACGATGGCACGATTCGCCGGTTGAATCCCACGACCGGCGCCCTGTTGGCGACGATCGCGACTAATGTCGCGACTTTCCCGGACGATCTGCATTTCGGCCCGGACGGCAACATCTATATCGCCTGCGAACTGGGGCAGGGTATCTTGCGCTTTGACCGGAACGGCGCTCCGGCCCCGGCGCCCGGCAAATCGGGAGCCGTCTTTTTCGCCACCTCGGAGCGTCTGACATCCTCGACCTTCGGCCCGGATGGGGCGCTCTATGCCACCGACTACGGTGCGAACCTTGTGTTCCGAATCAATCCGACCAATGGAGGCGCCACCACCTTCACCGCCAACCATATGGACGGACCGCTTGACCTCCGTTTCGGTGCGGACGGCAATCTGTACGTGGCCAATCGCAATACGAACAACATCAGCCGCTTCAATGGTGTCACCGGCCAATTTATCGATGTGTTCGTGTCGGGCAGCGGTCTGAACAAGACGGACAGTTTCGATTTCGGGCCGGACGGCAACCTGTACGTTGCCAGCCGCAACAATAACACGGTGCTGCTCTTCAGCGGCATTTCGGGGACCTTCATCAGCACATTTATCTCCAGTGGCCTCGCCGACCCGTACCGCGTGCGATTCTCCCGAACTGCGGCGTCCGGCCCGGTATCGATTGCAAACATCACTCCCAACAGCGCGGCGGTCAACAGCCCGGATTTCCCAACGACGATCAACGGAGCCGGCTTCTCCGCGAACTCCGTGGTTCGGTTCAACAATACGCAGGTTCCCTTTATCTCCGCCTCCGCAACCGCGATCAAACTCAAAGTCCCTGCCGCTCTCCTGACGTCCCAGCGCACCTACAACGTCACGGTCTCCACCTTCGGCAAGACCTCCAATGCCGTCGCCTTTCGCGTCACCGCAACCGATCTCAACAAGCCTGCGCCGCACCTGCAAATCGTCGGTTATGTCCGCACGGGGATCGACCCGGACACGGGGGATCGGTACGCCGTCCTGCTGCTGGGAAATACCGGCGGCTCGGACATCACCAACATCAATTTCTCGGATGTGCGTTTCTACTACGACGACACCCACTACTTCAGTCCGACCAGTATCTCTCTGGAGGCAGGGGCGATCCCGGCAGGAACCTTCTCGGATACACCGCCCGGAGCGTTCCTTCAGGTGCGTTTCGCGATTCCCTTTTCGGCTCCTCTGAACCGAGGCACCGCGGTCATCTCAATCCAAGGAACGAGCACGCAAGGCGCTTTTAACGCCGGCTCACGCTACCTGATCTTCCTGTAGGCGTCACGCCCACCCTTCCGAATGGAGAAAGAACGATGTTGAAATCCACCGCCTTGCGCCTGTCGTGGCTGATCGCCGTCGCGATCGCACTCGTCTCCCCCAGGGCGCATGCACAGACCATCCCGTTTCTGGATATGGCCGTATCACCAGCGTCGCAAACGGCCGCGCCGGGAGACAGCCCTTTCTGGGACATCACTCTGACCAACAACAACACGGATCCCGCTTATCTGATTTTCCAGGGATTTAACGATGGACTGGGAGCGGTTCCGGACGTCTCGGTTCCGCCCTATAACTTCTCGCCTTTCGGCCAGCAGGTTACGATCGCGCCGGGCGATAGCCTCAACATTGCCCATATGTTCCAGACCATCATCGCACCTTCGGCGGCCGACGCCTCCTACACCAGCACCGCCGAAGTCACGTACGATCTGTATGACGGCAGTGCGTTCACGACACCGCTGCTCACCGATGTCACTGCGGATGGAGACTGGACGCTCACCATTCACCCGAATGGCCCCGCAGCCACCCCCGAACCCGGTAACGTCGCCCTCCTCGTCGGCATATGTATCAGCGGCGCCGGCATCGTGGCTCGACGTCGCAAAAAGGCCCGCAAGCCCGCCTGAGCGCCATCGGACTTCCTCTTTCGGTTTCAGGATCCGCCGTAAACGATCCCGCAAACCGGAGTGAGTTCCAGGGAAGGTTGCATCCTGGACATCAAACAGCCGCAGATACCACCGGTAAGGGTCTCTGCGGCTGTTTGTTCCCTACGAGACATCTTCTTCGAGGGCTGCGAGCAGCGCGTCCAGTTCATAACTCCCCTCGTAGCGAGCGCCATTGATGTAGAAGGTAGGGGTGCCATTGACGCCGCTACGAATCCCGCTCAGGAAATCCTCCCGTACGCGCCCCTCCGCCGTATGCGCATGCAGTTCCTGGCTGAACTGCACGCCGTTCAGCCCGATCGCCTCTGCGTACTCCCGCAGAGATTCGTCACCGAGCGCACGCTGATTCTCGAAGAGCCTATCGTGCATCTGCCAGAATTTACCCTGTCTGCCTGCGACTTCCGCCGCCTCCGCGGCGTGCTGTGCATGGGGATGCATCTGCGTCAGCGGAAAATTCCGGAAGACGAAGCGCAGGCGGCCGCCCAGGCGTTGCTCTAGTTGCTTGACAATCGCATAGGCCTGTCCGCAGGAGGGACATTCGTAGTCACCGTACTCGACGAGCGTGACGGGGGCGTTCGCCGGGCCCTGCGCGTGATCCCGTTCGCCGACGGGCAGTGTGAGATGGACGCTGTCGGTACTACTCATGGCTGTACAGCCTCCATGGCGGCGACGACGGCGGCCAGTTGCTCCGGGGAAGGCGCACAGACCACACCCTCCGAGGCGCAGAAGTCGGCATCTGCCTCCGCCGGTCGGCGAGCCGGCAGCGACTCCAGCGCGGTCAAAATACCGTCCGCGCCCGGATTGACGGTGATCGGAGAGACATCGCTCCAGCGAATGATGCCATCCTGGTCAATGACGAAGATTGCGCGTTCGGCGATACCCTCCTGCTGCCGATAGACGCCGTAACACTGCGCGACGGCGCCTTTCGGCTCGAAATCGGCAAGCAGCGGAAAGTGCAGATGGCGATCTCCGGCGAAGGCGGCGTGACACCAGACGCCGTCTACCGAGATCCCGAGCAGAGTGGCCTCATGCCGCTCGAACTCCGGCAACACCTCGTTGTACAGGGCGATCTGGTCTCCGCAGACCGGACTCCAGTCGGCCGGATAGAATGCCAGAATCACAGGGCGTCCACGCAATCCCGAAAGTGAAATCGACTGATCGGGCGTACAGGGCAGCGTGAACTCAGGCGCGACATCGCCTGCGGATAACGCCATCGTGGGCATTCCCGCCGGTGCGGAGTCGTTCAGGTCGATGGTGATCATAAGTTGTTCCTCCTCAGTGGTAGTCCTCATCCGGAACAGGTTCGGCGCTGCACCGCATATTGCGCGGCCCGAACAGCGAAGTTATTTCTGAACGACGACATTTTCGGAGCCATTAACGCGCAAGTTATGGGGATAGTTCCGGCTGGCGCGCCCGGCGCCTGAGGAACAGCCTGAGGGAGTGTCCGTAGTCCCCGAAAGAATTCCAAACTCATGTGCTTTGGGATATAATATCCCGTGCCCTCCTGGATGGCGATTGCGCCATCGTTGGACGTCGAGGCTCTTGTGCCGCGCGTGCATTTCGTAACGTTCTCATCAGGCGTGGATAACGTTCTCGCCCAGGTCTCCTCTCTATAGGACCTCTGCTGCCCTGCGTTGCCCGGAATAGAAGGAGCCGCCATGATTGCGACCGCACAAGAACCCACGTCCGCCCCTCTTTCTATTCAGCTTTTTGGCCCGATGCAGGTTCTGGTACATGGGCGTCCCCTACCGCCGCTGCGCTCACGGAAAATCCTCCATGTGCTCGCCCTGCTCACGCTGCGACATGGTCGCCCCGTGGAACGCGAATGGCTGGCCGGGACACTCTGGCCGGACATGGACCAGAGCCAGTCCTTTGCGAACCTGCGCCCGGTGTTGAGCGCCCTGCGGGAAGCGCTGGGCGAGGAGGGCCAGCGCGTTCAATCCCCGAGTCGCCGCACGCTGCTTCTGGATCTGAACGCGAATGCCGCTGTGGACGTGATCGCGTTCGATGCAGCGGTAAAGGAGGGAAGTCTGTTGTCGCTGGAAGGTGCAGTACGCCTCTACCGGGGACCGCTGTTGGAGGGCTGCACGGAGGAGTGGATCGTCCAGGATCGGGCGGTGCGAGAACAGGAGTGCGTTCGCGCGTTGGAGGCTCTGGCGATGGCCGCACTGCATGCCGGGAACCCTCTACTGGCAGCGGGCTACTGGCGACAGGCGGTGAGTCTGGATCCGTTGTGGGAAACGGCGCGGCGCGGACTGATGGAGGCTCTTGCGGAGAGCGGCGACAGCAATGCGGCGCTCCAGGTCTACCGGGAGTTCACCGGCGCACTCCAGACAGGCGATCCCCACGCCTTTCCGGACGAGGAGACGACCCGTCTCTACCATCGGTTGCGGGAACAGGTACGCCGGAGAGCGAGCGGTTTCGTGAATCCGACGGACGGCACCATGACTCCTGCCCCGCGCGTTTTCGGCACACTGCCTCACGGTCTGAACGTACTGATCGGGAGGGAGGATGAGCGCCTTGAGATCGCAGCCCGACTGCGTCAGTTCCGATTGGTGACGTTGACCGGCCCCGGCGGCATCGGTAAGACCCGACTGGCTGTGCTGGTGGCAGGAGAGGTGGTTCGGGAGTACCCGGATGGCGTGTGGTTGATCGGCCTGGAGTCGCTCCCGGCGAGCATCGGGTATCGAGAAGAAGGCGAGCGAGCGGTCGTGCAGCAGATCGCCTCGACACTGGAGATCCAAGAGGAGGCGGGCCGCCCCCTGCTGCCCACCGTAACCCAGAGTTTGCAGCGCAAGCGCCTCCTGCTTGTGCTGGACAACTGCGAACACCTGAGTGAGTCGTGTGCGCGTGTGGTGTCGCATCTTCTACGCGAGTGTATTGGGGTACGGATACTTGCAACCAGTCGTGAAGCGCTGCGGGTCAGCAGTGAGGCGGTCTGGTCGGTGCCTCCGCTGAACACCCCCGTCCCCGAACACTTGCCATCCGGTAAAGCAGCACTGGCGCGCGTCATTATGGGCTATGATTCTGTACAGCTTTTCCTGGAGCGTGCGAGAGCCGTTCAGCGGACGTTCGACGTAACGAGCGACAACGCACACGCCGTGGCACTGCTCTGTGCCCGATTGGAGGGCATTCCGCTGGCTCTGGAACTGGCGGCAGCGCGCATCATGGTCCTGTCCCCCGCTCAGATCCTGACGCATCTGGATGCCCGGCCTCTGGATGCGCTGGCAGCGCGAGATCGAAGCGTTGCGGCACGGCATCGCACACTCCGCGCCACGCTGGAGTGGAGCTATAGCCTGCTCCCCTCGGAAGCGCAGACATTCCTGACCAGCATGGGGGCTTTTCGTGGCGGCTGGACTCTGGCAGCGGCTGAGGCGGTATGTCCCGGCGTCAACGCCGTCGAGATACTGACCGTGCTCCGTGATGCGAGCCTGGTGAATGCGGTCGAGCGTGAAGGGGGGCTTCACTTCTCTCTGTTGGAGACGGTCCGTCAGTTTGCACTTGAGTTGCTGGAACGGTCGGATCAGGAGGAGATGATCCGACGCCGACATGCTCTCTACTATGTAGAGTGGGTAAAGGAGAGGCGACAGGAGTATCGACAGTTCTACGTCTCTGTGGAGCGCGAGAACGCCAATGTCATTGCTGCTCTCACATGGGCGCTGGATGCGGGCCAGGAGGAGATCGTTCTGGGAATTTTCGACGACCTCGCGGCCTTTTGGGATCACACCAATCGAAACGGAGAGAGGCGCGCGTGGATGGAGACAGTCATGCGTCGATTGTTCACGGATTTGGTGGATCTTGGCGAGAGTGGAGAAGGGGTTCCCTCCGGGCCACTTTCCCAGCGCCGGGAGCAGTTTCTTTATACGCAGAAATGTCTTCTCTACTCGCTGGGAGACTGGGAGGCTGCTGCCGAATCCAGCCTCCGCATTTTCGAAGGCCACCTGCGTGCCGGAAATCCGGTCAGTGGACGGACAAGCCTGTTCAACGCGGGCGTCCAACTCATGTCGTCGGATCTGCCTCGCGCATTGGTGATTCTAGAGCAGTGCCTGCCGCTGGAGCGGGAGTACGGCAACGGCGCGCCAAACCCGGTTATCCTCTCCCAACTCGCATTCGTGAACCGTCTTGCCGGTCACCCGGAGGCGGCAGCGACCTTCCTGCTGGAGGCGCTGGAACTGTGTCGCGGGCAGGAAGAGAGCGATCCCCACGGCTACGCAAGAACCCTGTGGGTCGGTGGACGCGCGGCGCTGGCCGAGGGAGCTTTCGCACTGGCGCAACAACGTTTCGAGATGTCGGCAGTTGTCGCCGAGCAGGTGTCGGATAACGGTCTCAGGGTGGACGCTCTCTGCGGCCTGGCCGCTCTGGCGCGGGCGACCGGAGATCGGGAATGGGAAGCCATCGTGCTCGCCAAAGCCATCGCTGCCGCAAAGCCGGAACCACGGTTAGCGTTGCGGCAAAGATTGCAGAAAGAGCGTGTGGAATCGCTCCTGGCGACAGAGGATATCCGAGGCGCGATAGCGCTGACTCGGGAAACCCTGCTTCTGTTGCGTGGAAATGCGCGATCTTCTCGCCTGTACGTCTATCCCCTTCTGTTGCTCTTCATCGAAGCGACGGTAACAAGCGCCTCCGCCCCGGATTGGGCGGAGCAGGGCGCCCGCCTGCTCGGCGCCACACACAGCGTCTCCACACGCCTGGGGCTGGTCGCACCGGATCGCGCGGAACAGGAGCGGGAGATGCGTCTACGAACGCTTCTCATCCCATCGCTAGGGCCGGATTACATGGCGCGTGCGCACGCTCTTGGCGCGGCGATGGATGATGAGAAAGCCCTGGATCTGACGATAGCGCTCGCCACCGCATGATTTCCTCCCTTCTCCTCTTCTTGCTTCATTCGCATCGCTCGCAGGCGAACGCTCCTAATCCGTGCCTATTTCCCTGTAATTCATCCCAGAAGCGGGTCCCCCGAAATCCGGATAGAGCCTTAAAAGAGATAGGGAGATAGGAATTCGGCCTCCTCATGGCGAACGGGACCGCATATCCCTCAGGAGTGTTCACCTCATGAAAATCACCGAAGTCCGTGTTATTGTCACCTGCCCGCTGCGCAACTATGTCGTTGTCAAGATCCTGACGGATGAGCCGGGGCTGTATGGCGTCGGGGATGCGACGCTGAACGGGCGGGAACTGGCAGTGGCGGCTGCCTTGCAGGAGCATATCGCGCCGCTGCTGATCGGGCGCGACCCGGACCGGATCGAAGATACCTGGCAGATGCTGTTTCGGGGCGCGTACTGGCGCGGCGGGCCGGTGCTGATGACGGCGCTGGCGGGCATCGACACCGCGCTCTGGGATATCAAGGGGAAGCGGGCAAACATGCCGGTCTACTCGCTGCTGGGCGGGAAGACGCGTGAGGGAGCGCTGGCCTATACGCATGCGGGGGGAGCGGATGCGATTGCGTGCGAAGACAGCGCGCGGCAGAAGATCGAGATGGGGTTCAAGGTGGTGCGGTGTCAGGTGGCGATACCGGGAAACCGGGGGACTTATGGCGCGGGAGGCGCGGCGGAGGCCACCTCCGCGACCTGGGGCAACACGGTCGGCGGCACGGTCTGGGGTGACGGCGGACCAATGCCCTTCGTGGAGACCTGGGAGCCGGGACCCTATCTGCGCACCATTCCCAAGCTGTTCGCACATCTGCGTGACAAACTCGGCGATGAGATCGAACTGTTCCACGATGTCCACGAGCGCCTGACGCCGATTCAGGCCGCGCGCCTCGCCCGAGAGTTGGAGCCGTACCACCTGTTCTTTCTGGAAGATCCCCTGCGCCCCGAGCACAAGGAGAGCTTCCGACTGATCCGGCAGCACTCTATCACACCCCTCGCGATGGGCGAACTGTTTCACACGAAGTGGGAGGCGCTGCCGCTCATCACGGAGCAGTTGATCGACTTCATCCGCTGCGACATCGGGCATATCGGAGGCATCACGGAGGCGCGCAAGATCGCCGCCATCGCGGAGCCTTACTATGTGCAGACCGCGTGGCACGGCCCCGGTGACATCGGCCCTTCTACCCACGCCGCCAACGTCCATCTCGATCTGACCTTGCCTAACTTCGGGGTGCAGGAGATGGTCTTCTGGCCGGAACAGGTGCAGGAGGTGATGCCCGGCGCGCCCACCTTCAAAGACGGCTATCTACACGTCACCGATGCGCCCGGCCTCGGCACCGACATCGACGAAGTCGCCGCCGCGAAATATCCCTACCAGCGCGCCTACCTGCCGATGTCCCGCCGCGCCGACGGCTCTGTCATGGACTGGTAGCAGGAAAACAGAAAAAGAGATGCAAATGCAGGACAGGAATACAGGAAGAAAGGAAGCCAGGAAAAAATGCAAAGAGAAGAGGTCAGGCAGGCAGGAGGAAGCCGCGGGCGATGAGGAGGCGGAGGCGATCGAGAAACATGGCCTGCGTCTCGGCATCGGGAGCCAGCGAATCGAGGAGATCGGCGGGACGTTGTCCCTCCCGGCACTGCGCAATAAACGCCGTGAGCGCCGGCGGGATCTCCTGTTCGTAGGCCAGCCCTTCGGCGAGGCGCAGATGGGTGGAATACAACGCCCATCCTTCGGATGCGGGAGCGAAACGCGTCTCCAGCAGGACGGAAGGTGAGATCTTAAGCGGTTGCTCCCAGAGCCTGCCCTCCTTCCCAGCCTCTAAAAGAAAATCGCGGGCGGCGAAGCCGCGATCGACGGCGTCGCCGCAGGACCCCAACATGCGCGCGGGGGCGTCGTCTGCCTGAAACCAGTTCGGACGGTCACTGGTTTTACGCAGGGTGATCAGTCCGGCGCTCACCGCCTCGATGCCCTGTTCGGCGTAGTAGTCCATCCAGGCATCGAACTGCGCGGCCGTGTGGCGGCGATCTCCGCCCTCCGTGTGTTCGATCCAGGTCATCGCGTAGACCGCCGCCTCGTGGGTTTCGCAGCGCATCACCCAGACGTCGCAGCCGCTTCCCGTCGCCCACTCCGCCAGACGCTCCCGCCAGTCCTGCCCTGCAAGATGCGCCCAGTTGCCCAGGATCTGGCAGTAGCCTCCTTCCGCCAGAAACGCAGGCGCCTCCCACACCAACTGCCGACAGATCTGATCGCCCGGCAGACCGCTGTCCCGGAAGATGTAGTGGGTAGAGGGAGAGATGACAAAGGGAGGGTTGGAGACGATCAGGTCGAAGGTCTGCCCCGCGACCGGCGCAAACAGATCGCCCTCCACGCAGGAGACCTGATCCAGCCCGTTCAGGGCGGCATTGAACGCCGTCATCGCGACCGCGCGGGGATTGCGGTCCGCCGCGACGACAGCGCTGCTGTGGGCTGCCGCCAGGAAAGCCTGATAACCGCAGCCCGTTCCCAGATCGAGGGTTCTGGTCTGCGTACCGGGTCGCCGAACCGTCAGATTCGCCAGCGTCCGGGAGCTGCTGCCGACACCCATCACATAGTCCGGCCGCATCTGCGCCCGATCCCGGGTGGCGAAATCGTAGATCAGTCGGGTTTCATCCTGCACCGGCAGCAGATGTACCGTCGCCCGGATCTGCCCGTCGCTGCGCTGAAGAAGCCTGGCCTCCTGCCACTGCTCCAGGGTCATGGGCAGGAGAGCGCGCCGAACCGCCGCCTCCTCTACCGCAAGCCCCAGCAGAAAGAGTCGTATCAGGATCTCCAGGGGGGAGTCGCCGCGGGTGCGCCAGCGCCAGAGATCCTGTCTGGCCTCGGAAGCGCCCTGGATATCCGGAACTTGCAGCAGCGCGCAGACTCCCGCATGGGTATATCCGGTCGCATCCAGCATATCCCGCATCCGCCGAAAATCGTCCCGATCTTCCCAGTCCGGCGCGCGCAGTGCCGTCTCCTCTCCAGGTCCTGATGACATCACGGTCTCCTCCTGTGTTAACGATCAGGCATTTTCCTACGTCTAAAAATGATTCTTCCGCATCAATCTGCTTGCGTGCTCCACCCTACTAATCGGTTGGAGGGAAATGCTGCAAACCGCCTGTGAACCGATTACCACGCAGGAATACGCGAAAGTCTTTCCGCCTCCCTATAAAATTAGAAGCGGCCGACATCGCTCCTCGGTGGATCGGTGAGGTAGCATTCGAGCCGCTTCGCGTTTTCCCCTGCATACAGGAGACTGTCCCATGAAGGATCCGGCAGAACCCCCTTTCGAGCCTACCACACTACGCCCATCCCGGCGTGCCCTGCTCAGCGCTCTGGCCGCGCTGACGGCGGCTCCGACCCTGTCGTCGGAAGCCTGGTCAAGCCCACACACGCCGCTCCATCGCGATCCTGAGGCCGCGGTCGCTCCGCTGCCCCGCCGTATGCATGCGGCGGCAGCCCTGCACAACGGTCTGATCCTGATGACCGGAGGCGTCTACGAAGGCACCCTCGCCGACACCCAACTCTTCCATGCCGCCACCGGACGCTGGTATCCCGCCGCCCCGATGAACACCCCGCGCGCCCAGCACGCCGCCGTGGCCCTGGGAGGCGGACGCGTTCTGGTGCTCGGCGGCTTCTATCAAGGCGCGCTCGCCGACGCTGAGATCTACTCCCATGCCACCGACTCCTGGTCGCCCGCCGCTCCCATGCAGATCCCACGCTACGATCACACCGCCGTGCTCCTGGGAGATGGCAGCGTGCTGATCTACGGAGGAGCCAATCAGGGAGTGCTGGACGCTCCCGAACTCTACACGCTCTCTCACAACGGCAGAGATTAGTCCTGGCGCGCGCGCTCTTTCCTGAAACAACAATCGGCACCGGCCCACGACGGCTCACTATCGCATCTTTCAATCGTATCGCTTGTTCTCAATGGAGGAACATTATGGCATTCGACGCTTTTCTTAAAATCGACGGCATTAAGGGAGAGTCAACAGACAAGGCGCACCCCGGCGAAATCGACATCGAATCCTTTAGTTGGGGAGTGAGTGCGCCTAACTCGGGCGGCAACGCCGGGGGCGGCGGGGGCGTAGGAAAGGTCGTCTTTTCGGACCTCACGATCGTGAAGATCGTGGATACCGCCTCTCCTGCGCTCTTCAAAACGGCGGCCTCGGGGAACTTCCTCCCCGCTGTCCAACTCACCTGCCGCAAAGCCGGGGAGAGACAACAGGAGTTTCTGACCGTGAAGATGACGGATGTCCTGATCTCTTCTTACAAGGAAGGCGGCAACCGACACGGCGGTGAGTTCCCGACCGAAGAGATCGCCTTCAGTTTCCACAAGATCGAGATGAACGTCAGCCGGTAAACAGACGGGCCTTTCGAAGAAAAATAGCCCACAACACTGTCTCACAGCAGCGTTGTGGGCCATCTCTTGTGTCTGGTAAGGCAGTGTGCTCTCACGGCGTGAAGTGAGGCGTGATGCCGAGATTGGTGAAGAGAAACGCGTAGATGTCCGCGGTCTCTTCCAGTTCTTTGGTCAAATTGCTGGAGCCGTGGCCGGAGTTGGTCTCGATGCGAATCAGCACCGGTCGGTCGTGGCTCGCTTTGGCCTGGAGCGTGGCGGCGTACTTGAAGGAGTGGGCCGGCACCACGCGATCGTCGTGGTCGGAGGTCGTCACCAGCACCGCCGGGTACTTGCCTCCATCGCGGATGTTGTGCAGCGGCGAGTAGCGCAGCAGATAGCGGAACTGCGTCTCGTCATCGCTGGAGCCGTAGTCCGCGACCCAGGCCGCCCCCGCGGTGAACTTCTGAAACCGCAGCATGTCCATGACGCCGACCTGCGGAATCGCCGCGCGAAACAGATCCGGGCGCTGATTGATGACCGCTCCCACCAACAGCCCTCCATTGGAGCCGCCCTGAATCGCCAGCTTCTCTGAGGACGTATATTTCTGCTTTATCAGCCACTCTGCCGCTGCGATGCAGTCGTCGAAGACATTCTGCTTGTGCAGGCGCGTGCCCGCCTGATGCCACCTCTCTCCATACTCGCCTCCGCCCCGCAGGTTGGCCTGCGCGTAGACCCCGCCCTGCTCCAGCCAGGCGATGAGCGTCGTGTTGAAATAGGGATTCAAGGTGATATTGAAGCCGCCGTAGCCGTAGAGCAGCGTCGGGTTCTTGCCGTCCCGCTTCAATCCCTTCTTGTAGGTCAAGAACATCGGAACGCGCGTGCCGTCCTTACTCTTGTAGAAGATCTCTTTCGACTCATAGTCGGCGGAGCGGAAACCGGGGATCTCCGGCGCGCGGAACAGGGTCGTCTTCCGGGTCGGAATGTCGTATTGATAGATCGTGGGCGGCGTGTTGAACGAGGAGAAGACATAGAACACCGAGATGTCCTGCTTCTCTCCTCGGAAGCCGCTCGCCGTTCCGGGGCCGGGCAGCGTGATCTCGTTCTCCAGCCTGCCCTGTCGGTCGTAGACCGCGGCATGCGTGGTGACATCCTTCAGCCAGGTGGAGATCAGTTTGCCGCCGACGGCGGAGAGGCTGTCTGCCGGCTCTTTGCGCTCCGGCAGAATCGTCTTCCAATCCTTTTCATCCGGGTGAAGCGGATCGTAGAGAACAAGCTTCTGGTTGGGCGCGTTGTGGTCGGTGGAGACCAGAAACTTGTCGCCTTCATTGTCCACAACTCCAAAACTGCTGTCAGTGATCTCTTTGACGATCGGGTGGAAGGTCTTCTCCGCCTTGCTCTCGTCCCGATAGTAGAGCGCATTCCCGTGTTTGGCGTTATCATGGATATAGAGAACGGCGAAGCGTTCGTCTTCGGTCGTACCCACGCTCAAAAAATAGGACGGATGCGCCGTATCTTCGTAGACCAGTTCGTCCTGCGCCTCCTCCGTTCCCAATTTATGGTAGTAGACCTTCTGATTCTCGTTTTTGGAGGTCAGTTGCGCCTCCACAGGCGGCGTGGGATAACGGCTATAGTAGAACCCGTCGCCGCGCCAGGATGCGCCGGAAAACTTCACCCAATGTATCGTGTCCGGCAGAATCCGATGCGTCGCGATCTCGATGACATGCAGTTCTTCCCAGTCGGAGCCGGGGATCGCGGTGCGGCCATAGACGGCATAGCGCCCATCTTTCGACAGATCGAAACTGCTCAGGCCGATCGTGCCGTCGGTAGAGAAAGTGTTGGGATCGATCAGGACTTCGGGCGTGCCGTCCAGCCCCTTCTGCACATAGAGCACGGACTGATTCTGCAAACCATCGTTCTTATAGAAAAAGACATTCCCATTCTTCTTGAACGGCGCAGAGTATTTCGGGTAGTTCTCCAGTTGCTTCAGCCGCGTGACCAGTTGATTTCGATACGGGATTTTGGCCAGATAGTCGAACGTCACCTTATTCTCCGCCTCCACCCAGGCTTTGGTAGCCGCGGAGTTATCATCTTCCAGCCAGCGGTACGGATCCGCAATCACGGTCCCGAAATAGGTGTCGGTATGTGGGATCTGCTGTGTCTGTGGATAGTCCCACCCCTGCGCTCGTGACGCAGATTGCGTCGAAAATGCGGCCAAGCCGACCAGCATAGACAGCAGAACAACCTGTTGAATGATATTAATGTGCATGATCTCTCCTCCGACTGTGCAACAACAAGCGCTTATAGATGAGCGACCACTTCCTTGAACCAAGGCAGATTGCGAACGCTATCGAGATCGGTATCGCTCTCGACATCCTCTCGCGAAGGCAATGCCTCGGAGGCCAGGGCTTTGAGAAACCATATCTTGCAACTTTGCGTGTCTCCCTGGCGTGCCTTCCAACAAGCCAGTCCGTAAAAAGCCTCCAGGTGTCCCATTCCCACGGCTCTGTAAAAGCAGGATCCAGCCTTCGTGAACGCCTGCTCCAACTCTGCTCCCTCTACCTCACGCGAGAGGCTCAGAAAGACATTTCCCAGGTTGAACAGGGCAGAAGGATAGTCCGGTTCCAATCTGAGCGCTGTCTCGTAACTTTCGATGGCTGCCAACAGCGCCTGCCGACATTCGCCTCCGCTCAGTTTTGCCGCCAAACGGGCCAGGAGAATTCCTCGATTGAACCAGGCGGAAAAATCGTCGGGATCAGATCGGAGTAACCTTTCGTACTGTTCGAGCCCTCGGCGATGGGTTGACAGTCGCTCCTCGCCGCTCATATCATCGCCTATCAGTATCAGGAGGTGGCCGAGATTGGAGAGAGTACCCAGACTATCCGGTTCTATTTTGAGCGCGGCTTCATAACGGGCTCTCGCCCGACGTTGTGCTGCCTGCCGCGCTTCTCCTTCCAGGTCCTCCGCGATTTGAGCAAAAACGGCTCCCAGATTATGAAGCGTGTCGGCATGATCGGGATTGAGTTGGAGAGCGGCTTCGTACTGTGCGACTGCCTGCTGTTGGAGGGTATGGCGCTCCGGTTCGCCTGAATCTTCCGCCATATTGACCAGGACATCCCCCAGACCATTCCGGGTTTCAGGATTGTCCGGTTGGAATCTAAGGGCAGTTTCGTAGTAGGCGATAGCTTGCCGTTGTGCTGTCCGGCGCGGTTCGCCGCTAAGGTCTTCCGCCATGCGCGCAAGCACGGTCCCAAGATTGTCGAATATGTCGGGGTCGTCGGGAGTAACCTTGAGCACCGCTTCGAAATAATCCATGGCTCTTTGATATAAGGCATGACGTTCCGCAGTATCCGGATCCTCTGCCATCTCCGTAGCCATATCGGTGAAGAGAAGCCCCAGATTTTTGAGGGTGACAACATCGTCCGGCATCATTTTGAGCGCTGCTTCGTAATGTGTAATCGCTTGCTGCTGGGCGGACCGGCGTTCCTGCCCTTTCCACTCCGCGGCGAATTCAAAGAAAACAAATCCCACCGTGGAGAGCATTTCAGGATCATTGGGAGTAAGTTTTAGGCCTGCTTCGCAATTCGCGATCATCTGTTGCTGTAGGGCATAGCGTTCCGTTCCGCTCAAATCGTTCGCCAGATAAAACAGGAGGCTGCCCCGTATTCTGTATATGTCCGCATTCTCCGGTTGCTGTTTGAGGGCGGCTTCAAAATGCGTCAATGCGTCCCGGTATGCCGTTCGCTTTTCCTCAGCGCTCAGGTCTTCTGCCAGCGCGACACCAAGCATCCCCAGGATATAATGCGTGTTCAGCTGATCCGGCGCAAGTTTCAGGGCCTTTTCAAATTCGCCCCTGGCCTTTTCCAGCACTGCTGTCTGCCCCGGACCAGCCTGCGTCTCATTCCGAATCACCTGACCACCCAGTTCCACATGCAACAGAGAGACCATCTCGCTGAGCTTTGGCTTTCCTTCCCCAGTTTGCTCCTCCCAGAGGCGATTCACCTCCTCAGGGTCCTCCGTCATCAACTGCTCCAGTCGCCCCACGACAGCCTCGGTAATCTCCTGGATCCGCTTTGGGTTGAATTGAGGGTTATCTTCGGAAGAATCGGTGTCGGATCCCATCGCTTTTGCCTCCTGAAACGACCTGCCTGCGCTCATGGGCCTCGTACCGTTTCGAATGCGTCAGTCTCATTTTCGTCATTACCCTTGTGTTCGCGAAGGACAGAGACGACTCCTGCCAGGAACGACAAACAAAAAAGCGCCCGCAGGCGACGCTGCCTGCGGGCGAATGGACGGTACGGATAGTATAATTTGGCCTCCATCCCGTCAACTGCCGCTAGGTGAACCAAGCGGCGTGTCATCCCCAGCGATACTGACGCAGGTAGAAATTTAGGCCGGCTGAATGGATGGAAGTCGACAGATTACCTCTGTTATTGAAGGCAGACGCCTACAATGGCAAGGGCATCTTCGACCAATGTCAGCGGCGCTGCTTCTACAAACCTCACCTGTCGTGCGTTGAAATCCACAGATTTCACCTGCTCCACCATCACCACGTTTCCTTGCCGACGGCCGGCCCAAAGCCTTCCTCAGTCGCCTTATAATCGGCGGGCATCCGCGCTATCATCTCAGCCAAATCGAATTTGGAGTGGCTCGGTTCCGCTTCGGCATCCGGCACGACGACATAGACAATGGCGCTTTCCGGCAAATGCACATCGCTCGCCAGCCGTACCTGCCCGTTCTCGACCACACCTCGAAAAGTTGCTACCGCCATAGAAACCTCCCGCCGTCGCCCCTGCCTCTCACCGAGGTCGGCACGGCACAATTACCACGAAGCACAGAGGGAAGCGCAAGCAGTTCGCGCTTCCTTCCATAAGAAACATGACGCGGGGACTGTCGCCTTCAGGCGACATAGGGAAGCGTCATCCGCTCCAGGCTTTGCCTCTCGGGGCAAATGCCGTCCACACCCTCGCGCGCTCCTTTTGTGTTCGTTGGTTGACAAACTCTCGCCCGGTGTGATGGAAATACCTCCAAAACAAAATATTTCTCTTAGCTTTCCGCTTTCTTCTGCGCTCGTTAGAGTAGAGAAGTGTCATGCAGATTACCGTTACCGTCAAACTGAAAACGTCGTCTGACACTGCCTCCGCTCTGGTGCAAACCCTGCGGCGGTGCAATGCTGCCTGCGACCGGATCAGTCAGGTGGCCTTCCAGAGCCGGATCTTCCGCAAGTACGACCTGCATGGTCAAGTCTACCACAGTATGCGGGCAGAAACAGAACTCGCTGCCGGACATGTGGTGTGTGCAATCGCCAAAGTCGCCAACGCTTACAAACTCGACACTCACACTCTTCGCACTTTCCAGCCTCTGGGAGCCATCGAACTCAACAAGGACACGATCACCTGGAAAGTCGAGGAACAGACCGTCACCCTCAACAGTGTTGAGGGAAGGGTGAAACTCCCTTTCCTCTGCTCCGCTGCTCACAAGAAACTGCTGCGAGGCAAGCGAGGACAGGCCGACCTGCTATTACGAGACGGACAGTTCTACCTCTGTGTGGCTGTTACGGTGACAGAAGCGGAACCCTTCACTCCCGAAGGCGTAATCGGTGTTGATCTCGGCATCGTCAACGTGGCCGCCGACAGCGAAGGCAACCGTTACACGGGTGAGTCCATCCGCAAGACCCGTAAGAAGTACCGCGCTCTGCGTCAGGAACTCCAGGCAAAGAAAACCCGCTCGGCCAGGAAGCGCATGGCAAAACGGCGTAAGAAAGAATCACGCTTTGTTCGAGACGTCAACCACTACATCTCCAAAACTCTGGTGAGCATGGCACACCACCGAAAGAAGGCACTCGCACTCGAAATGCTCAATGGCATAAGGGAGCGAGGAAACCGTTTGAATCGGGCGATGCGAACCGAACTCAACCACTGGGCATTTCATCAACTCAAATGCTTCCTGGCTTACAAATGCAAGCGAGCAGGCGTGCCTCTGCTCGAACTCGATGCACGGTACTCCTCTCAGCAGTGCAGTCGATGCGCTCACACGGAACGAGCCAATCGAACCAGCCAGGCAGGGTTTTGTTGTTGTCACTGCTGTTTCCAGGACCATGCGGATATCAATGCCGCAAAAGTTCTGGAAGCAAGGGCCACCCTGTCAACTGGCCCAAGGTTCTACCTGAAGGTGAAAGCCGATAGGGGAGGACAAGCTGTGCGCCTGTAGGCGACAGTCGTTGACTCCGTGGAGGTCGAAGAGCGGAAGGAGCGCACTGGCAGGCTGAGACGGCTTCTGAGCCGACGCTGCCGATGGGTTTCGCCCGAAGGTTCTTGCGAACCCGACTCGGCAGACCTTATCGCGCAAGGTTACCGGGATCGAGAAGCAGAGGGACCGCGGCGAGGCCCCATCCTCGCTCCTATCGGCGCCTACGCGGGAGGGCCGAAGCCGTCTGCGGAGGAAGAGAGGTCGGCTATCTTTCACTCTCCGGAGGAGATCCTCTTCCGGGAGTTTCTCTTCTGAAGAGTGAACGACAGCGGACGGAAGCGCCATGTCGCAGACATCCTGATCGGCGTCATGGCTATCGGACTCGGTGAGACTCACCGAAATCGTTTTGGGCATCGAAGAACAGTTACCGAGCGACGTGACCCGATAGAACTCCGATGTCCGCAATGACGCCCCTGGTCATCCTTGAGTGCGAGAAATCCTTTTCTCGCTATCATCTCATTGTTCGGCATCTTGCACGTTCATGTCGTGGGGCGTCTCTTGCTGAACACACACAGTATGCCGTAACGACGTGGACAAAGGCGTGGACAGAAGAAGAGGAAAAGCGTGGACGGGTGGCGAAACGGTGAAAATAACCTCTCGTAGAATCAGGTAAATGCCCATAGAGTCCACCCCCAAGATCCACTTACGCCTGCTTGGGCCGTTTAACGTCACGTTAGGCGACCAGCAGCCCATGCCGCCTCTGCGATCACGCAGTGGACTGCACCTTCTGGCGCTGCTGGCGCTCCATGCCAATCGCGAAGTCGCCCGTGATTGGCTGGCAGGCACGCTCTGGCCCGACAGTCTGGAAGAGCAGTCGCTGGCCAATCTGCGCCGCACCCTGACCGATCTGCGGCGGGCGCTGGGCGCTGCCTCCGTACGCCTGGCCTCTCCTTCCACGCACGCGCTGTCCCTGCAAGTGACCGCAGAGGAGTGCGATCTCCTCGCCTTCGACGCGGCTCTGAAACAGGGAGAACCGGAGGCCTGGCGCAGCGCGATCGCGCTCTATAGAGGACCACTGCTGGCAGACAGTTATGAGGTCTGGATCGAGACGGAGCGCGCCGCGCGACAGGAGGAGTATCTCCGCGCGCTGGAACGGCTCGCGCAGTATGAGCGTGTGCAGGGCGCCTGGCGTGAGGCCGCGCACTGGTTGCGGCTGGCCATCACCGTCGATCCCCTGCGCGAAAGCCTCTACGCCGATCTGATGGAGGCGCTGGCCCAGGGCGGCGATCAGGCCGAGGCGATCCAGGTCTATCGCACCCTGCGCCTGCGTCTCCACGAAGCGTTCACCAACGCCGATCCGTCCCCTGAGATCATGGAGTTGTATCGTCGGCTGCGAACGGCGACTCCGCGGTCCCTCCTTCCTCTGCCGGAAGCGCCCACGCAGCCGCTGCCGCCCTCTTTCCCGCACAATCTGCCGCAACGAATCACCGCTTTCGTGGGCCGTGAGCAGGAGCGCGTCGCCCTGGAAGACTGCCTGCGCACCGCGCGCCTCGTCACCCTGACCGGAACCGGGGGGATCGGTAAGACCCGCCTTGCGATGGAGACGGCGGAGGAGCAGGGCCGGGCGTTTGCGGACGGGGTCTGGCTGGTAGAACTTGCGGCTGTCACCGAGGCGACCCTGATCCCGAACGCCACGGCGGAAGTGCTGGGACTGCGCGAGGAGGTCGGCAAACCGATCCTGCAGACGGTGCAGGCTTCCTTGCGCTCCAAGCGCCTGCTTCTCATCCTGGATAACTGCGAACACCATGTGACCGCCTGCGCCTCTTTCGCGGATGCCCTGCTGCGGGAGTGCCCGCAGGTCCGTATCCTTGCGACCAGCCGGCAGGCCCTGGGCGTCATGGGCGAGATCGCCTGGCCGGTGCCGTCTCTGCCGTTGCCGCCCGTGGAGATCCTTGCCGAAAGAGAGACGGCAGCGGAGACGCTGCTGGACTACGCCTCCGCGCGCCTGTTCGTGGCGCGGGCGCAGGCCGTGCTTCCGACGTTCACCGTAACTGTCACCGAAGCGTCCGCGATCGTGCAGATCTGCCGCCGACTGGACGGGATCCCACTGGCGCTGGAGTTGGCCGCGGCGCGACTGCGTTCGCTCTCGGCCACCCAGATCGCCGCCCGCCTCGACGATCGCTTTCGCCTGTTGACGCAGGGCGACCGCGCCGCCCTGCCCCGCCAGCAGACCCTGCGCGCCCTGATCGACTGGAGCTACGAGCCTCTGAGCGAGTCGGAGCGCCTGCTTTTTCACCGGCTCTGTATCTTTACCGGAGGCTGGACGCTGGAAGCCTGTGAACAGGTCTGCGCCGGGGAAGGTCTGGCCGCAGAGGATCTTCTGGATCTGCTCACGCTGCTGGTGGAAAAATCGCTGGTCATTCCCGAGACGCACGGTTCGGAACGCCGCTATCGTATGCTGGAGACGCTGCGCCAGTATGCCGCCGAGAGGCTGGAGGCCGAGGGAGCGACCCGCCGCACAGCGGAGCGCCATCGGGACTGGTGCGTCACGCTGGCCGAAAGAGCGGAGACCTATCTGCGTGGTCCCGAACAGGGCGTCTGGCTGCAGCGGCTGGAATCGGAACTGGAGAACCTGCGCAGCGCCCTGCATCTCTCCGGGCGCGGCACGGAGAGGCTTCGGATCGCAGCGTCGCTGGGAGGTTTCTGGTATGCCCGCGGCTATCTCCGCGAAGGCCGAAAGTGGCTGCAGACGGCGCTCACGGAGAATCCGGGCGCCCCTCCTCCCCTGCGCAGCAAGGCGCTGAAGGCGCTGGGAGATCTCTGCTGGGCGATGTCGGACTTCCCGGAAGCCTGGGCGCTGCACCAGGAGAACCTGGTCCTTCAAAAGGATCTGGGCGACACCAGAGGCATCGCGTACACGCTGATCAGTATGGGCCTCACGCTCTATCATCAGGGAGAGAATGCCCGCGCCTGCGCCTACTACGACCAGAGCCTCGCCCTGATACGCCAACTGGACGATCGCCGCGCGCTGGGTCTGATTTTGACCAATCTGGCGATCGCTCAGAAAGATCGGGGCGAGTATGAGGCCGCACAACAGGCGCTGGAGGAGGGTGAGACGCTGCTGCGGGAGCAGGGCAACCTGCGTGGGCTGGCAGGAAATCTCCACTCCCAGGCGCTGATCGCCAAGCGCCGCAGCGACTACGCCACCGCCAAACGGTTTTTGGACGAGAGTCTCGCGCTCTATCGGGAGGGGCGGGATCCGCACGGTATGGCCGCGACGCAGCACACTCTGGGTGAGGTGGCCTTCTACGAACGCGACTATGCCACAGCGCGTGAATACTACGACAGGGCCATGCCGATTTTCGAGGAGTTGGGCGCGAAACGCTACGTCGCCGGCACCCTCTGCAATCTCGGGGATCTCGCATCGGTTCAGGGCGACTTCGCCAAGGCGCGGGCCTATCATAAACGCAGTCTGCAGATGGAGCGTGAGGCCCATAACCAGGTCGGCACGGTGAGTTCTCTGATGGGCTTCGCCGTGTTGGAGCAGGCTTCCGGCAATCCGGAGCGCGCGGTGCGACTCTACAGCGCGGTCACGGCACAGAATACGTGCCTGGGAACGCCTCTGCCGCCCAATGTTCAGGGGGATTTCGATGCCCGTATCGAGGCGCTGCGCGCCGCTCTGGGCGAAAGCGCGTTCGCGAATCTCTGGGCCGAAGGGGCTGCATTGTCGCTGGAACAGGCGAGCGACTACGCCGCTGTGCTATAATGAGGCCGTTGTTGAAGGCATGAAAACGTTCGAGCGAGAGGTGTATGGGACATTACGATGTGATTGTGGTGGGCGCGGGACCGGCCGGGAATGCGGCGGCGTTCGCGCTGGCGCGCGGTGGGGCGAAAGTGGCCCTTCTGGAGAAGCAGACGCTGCCGCGCCATAAGACCTGCGGCGGCGGGATGCCGATGGTGGTTTCGCAGGTGCTGGAGTTGGAGGCCCTGCGCGATCTCGCGCCGGACGCCTTTGTCGAAGCCGATACCCGCTTTATGCGCCACACCTGGAAGTTCGGTGATCCCTGTCTGGCCTCCATGAACCCGGAGCCGCACAACGGGAGTGATCTCTCGCTCTGGATGGTGCGCCGCTCGGTCTTCGACAATGCGCTGGCGCAGCGCGCCGCCCAGGCCGGAGCCGAACTGCGCGACGGCCTGCCGGTGCGGACGCTCGAAATCGAGAAGAACGGCCCGGTCAGGATCACGGCGGAGGGGACGCATGGCGTGTGGTCGGCGACCGCCGATGTGGTGATCGGGGCGGATGGGGCGAACGGCATCGTGGCGCGCTCGGTCGGCCTGCGCAAAGAGCGCGTGCTGGCGATCGCCATCGAGGCGGAGGTGCCGCACCGCTGGGGCGACGGACATCCCGATCTGCGCCCGGATGTCTGCCATCTGGAGTACGGCGCGGTCGAGCGCGGGTACGCCTGGGTCTTCCCCAAAGGCGACCATCTGAATGTCGGCGCGGGCGTCTTCCGCCCTCGCAGCATCGGAGGGCGCGGCGATAGTTCGGTGCGCGAGGAGCTGCATAAGGCCATCCTGGACTACCTGACCATGCTCGGCGTGCCGAAAGCGCACGACGATCTGGTCTATCATGCCCATCCTCTGCCGCTCTGGAACGGCCTGGACAAGATCCAGACCCGCGACAATCGGGTACTGCTGGCGGGCGACTCCGCCGGACTCATCAACCCGTTTTTCGGCGACGGCATTCTCCACGCACTCAAAAGCGGACAGATCGCCGCGCAGTGCGTATTGGAGAAGGATACGAAAGGCTACACGCAGGCCATCTCCGCCGAGTTCCGCGCCAATTTCGATGCCGCGCTGAAACTCGCCAAATTTTTCTACCAGTGGCCCGGATTCTGTTACCGGAATGGGGTGCGCCGTCCGACCGGGACACGCACCGCAACCCGCCTGATCAGCGGCGACTTGCAATTCAACGACATCTCCGGACGCGTTCTACGCCGTCTCCGAAATGCGATGAAATCCGATCCTGTTCAAGCGAAAGACCTCGAAGCCAAAGATCTCTAAGAAGGATCTTTAAGAAGCCTCTTTAAGAAGGAGAACCCTGATGTCACCCGAATCCAGTTCGCTGAATCGCCGCCATTTTCTGACCCTGGGAGCCGTTGCCGGAGCCGGGATCGTCGCCGCTGCGACCGGACTTCCGGAAGCCGAGGCCGCCGGTATTCTGCAGGCCGCCGCGCCCGCTCCCATCAAGCCCAAGCCCCTGGCCGACAAGGTCTACACCACCGAAGCCGCCGGTATCAGCCGCAAGACCCACGACGAGCATTTCAAACTCTACACCGGCTACGTCAACAAGGTCAACGAGATCCGCACAAAACTGGCCGCACTGGGCGTTCCCGACCCCACCAAAGCCAACGCCACCTTCAGCGAACTGCGCGAACTGAAAGTCGAGTACAGCTTTGCTCTCGGCGGCGTCAAAAACCACGAACTCTACTTCGGCCACCTGGGCGGCAAGGGCGGCGCGCCCCACGGCGCGATCGCCGATGCCATCAACACCACCTTCGGCTCCTACGACAACTGGAAAGCCGACCTCAAGGCGACCGGCATCGCGGCGCGCGGCTGGGTCTGGCTGGCGCTCGATTTTAACGACGGCAGCCTCTTCAACTATATCGGCGACGCCCAGAACAGCTTCCCCATCTGGAACGCCGCCCCCCTGCTCGCCCTCGATGTCTACGAGCACGCCTACTTCATCGACTTCGGCTCCGCCCGCGCCAAGTATCTCGACGCGTTCCTCAACGTCATCGATTGGGACGCCGTCAACGCCAACTACACCGTCGCGCAGACGATGCTGAAGGCAGGAAAATAGCGGAGTGCAGATGACAGGGACGGCCATACAGTTTGGGGCAGGGAATATTGGGCGGGGATTTCTGGCGCAGCTCTTTCATGAGAGCGGGCTGGAGGTCGTCTTTGTCGATGTCACCGATTCGGTGGTGGAGGCATTGAATGCGCGGCACTCCTACCCGATCTCTATTGTCGGGCCGGGCGCGGAGATAGTCCAGATCGATCGTGTGCGGGCGGTGCATGGGCGCGACCGGGTGCGGGTGGCGGAGGAGATCGCACTGGCGGAGATCGTCTGCACTGCGGTCGGCGCCAATGCCCTGCCCTTCGTCGCGCCCGCGCTCGCGGCGGGCCTGTTGGCCCGGCATAAGAGCCTGGGCACGCCGGTCAATGTGCTGCTCTGCGAGAACCTGCACGATGCGGCCAGCGTGCTGCGCGCGGCGGTCGCGGACCATCTGCCCGAGAAGAATCGGGAGGAGGTGCTGGCAAAGACCGGCTTTGTGCAGGCGGTCGTCAGCCGCATGGTGCCTGCTCCCACAGAGGCGGATCGTGTCACGGATCCTCTGGCGGTGCGTGTAGAAGCGTACAAGCGATTGCCGGTGGACGGCGCGGCGATCGTGGGCGAACTGCCGCCCCTCGTTGGAGTGGAGCCGGTCGATAATTTCGAGGCGTATGTGGAGCGTAAGCTCTACACCCACAACTGCGCCCACGCGGTGCTGGGCTATCTGGGCTATGCTGCCGGATATGTCTATGGATATGAGGCGCTGCGGGATGCGCGGATCGCACCGCTGCTGCGGGCGGTACTGGCCGAGTCGTCCGAGGCGCTGGTGCGCCGTCACGGTTTTACGCAGGAGGAACAGGCCGCCCATGTCGCGGATCTGCTGGAGCGGTTCACCAACGAGAGTCTGGGAGACACCTGTATTCGACTGGCACGCGATCCGATACGCAAACTCGCCTCAGATGACCGACTGGTCGGCGCGGCACGGCTCTGCGAGTCGCAGGGGGTGACGCCGCGGGCGCTCTCCTGGGCGATTGCGGCAGCATTGCGGTACGACGAGCCGAACGATCCCTCCGCTCCCGCACTGCAGCAGATGCTGCGTGAACAGGGCCGAGAGATCACCCTGCGGAAGGTGTGCGGCATCGTTCCGACGGAGCCGCTTGCCGCCCTGATCGAGGAAGCCATGAACGTCACCGCCGGAACCTACTATGCACCTTAATGAGGACGGTCCCGAAGAGACGCGTCATCAGGACGCGACCATTCGCTCGCTGCGGGAAGAGGAACGGGATGCCTGTCTCGATCTCTGGTGCTCGGTCTGGCCCGGAGAGAACAGCCCTGCCTATTTCCGTCGCTACTTCTATGGCGATATCGACTGGCTGCCCTACTATACGCAGATCGCCGAGATCGACGGGCAGATCGTCAGCGCGGTGCATATCTGCCGACGTGTGGTCGCGTGCGGTGATCTGAAGCTGACGATGGGCGGCATCGCCAACGTCGCTACCGCCCCCGCGTTTCGAGGCAGAGGCTATAGTACGGCCTGTCTGCGCCGCGCGATCGCGGTGATGGAGGCGGACGCGCTGGACTTCTCGCTGCTATTCACGGGCATCAATGCCTTCTATGCGCGCGAGGGGTTCGTCGACTGGTCTCGGGAGCGCCGTCGTGGCGCGATCCGCACCGATTTCACCCCGCGTCCGACGCCGCTCCGGGTTCGCCCCGCGACCGATGCCGACATCGAGGCGATACAGCAGATATACACAGCCTACAACCGTACACGCCCGATTGCGGTTCAGCGCAGCGCCGCCTACTGGCGGGACTGGATCGGGTTCGCGCCCGATCAGATGGCCGAGCCGCCGCTGCTGGCGCTGGATCAGGCAGGCCGCCCTGTCGGCTATGTGCGCTATCAGGCCAACTTCTACCGGGGGCATCAGATCAACGAGGACTACGCCTACGTCACCGAGATCGGGTTCATAGACGCCGCAGATCCCCTGGAGACGGCAAGCGCCCTGTTGGACGCCGTCGCGCAGCGCGCCCTGGCTTCCGGCAAACGCGAACTGCATGTGAGCGTCGGGCTGGACGCGCCGATCTGCACGGCGCTCGACGGCCTGCTGGCGCACGCGGAAGCGAATATCACGGTCGGCGGCATGGTGCGTCTGCTGCACCGCGACAATCTGCTGCGCAGCGTGACGCCTGAACTCACGGATCGCTGGATCAGCGCAGGCCGACCGCCGGGAGTCCTGACGTTCGCCACGTCCTACGGCCCGACCGAACTCAACGCCACCGGTCCCTTTCTGCGCGTCCATGTCGCGGAATCAGGGGAGGCGAAGGCGCTGTCTCAGTCGGCGCTGTTCGGCCTGTTATTCGGTTCCCTTGCGCCCGAAGCGGCGACAGAAGAGGAGGCGCTGCACCCGTTACTGCGCGCCCTCTTCCCCCCCTCTGGCACCGTCTACTGGGGCGCGGATGGGTTTTAATTCTAAGTGAAAGAGAGCGTACAGACAATGTCGTTGATGCTGGAAGAGATCTATGAGCAGCCGCAGGCGATCGCGCGGGCCGTGGAGCAGGAGTACGCGAATGTGGCGCGGTTGGTGGGGGAGTTGCGGGAGCGGGAGATACGCCATGTGGTCATTGCTGCGCGCGGCACCTCCGATAACGCGGCGACCTATGCCAAATATCTGATCGAGATCGTCGCAGGCTTTCCGGTCGCGCTCGCCGCGCCTTCGGTCTATACGCTCTACGATGCGGCGGTGAACCTGTCGGGCTGCCTGGTGCTGGGCATTTCCCAGTCCGGGCAGGCCACCGATGTCGTGAAGACGCTCTCCGTGGCCCGCGCCGCAGGCGCGCTGACAGTCGGCATTACCAATGTGGCGGACTCTCCGCTCAGCACGGTCAGCGACTATACGCTGCTCTGCCATGCCGGGGAGGAGAAGGCGGTCGCCGCCACCAAGACCTATACGACGGCCCTCGCCCTCATCGCGCTGCTGGTCGGGCAGTGGGCGGGCAGCGCCGAACTGCTCAACGGGCTGCGAACGATCCCGGACCAGCTTCAGGCGACCCTGGACATGGACGATACCGTCGCCGCCGCCGTGGAGCGGTATCGCTATATTCAGGAGTGCGCGGTGCTGGCGCGCGGCCTCAACCAGGCGACCGCGCTGGAGGCCGCTCTCAAAATGACGGAGACGAGCTATCTGGTCGCCAAACCCTACTCCGGCGCGGACTTCCTGCATGGCCCGATCGCGATGGTCTCGGAAGGATTCCCCTGTTTCCTGTTCGCTCCCGAAGGGCGCGCCTATCCCTCGATGGTAGAGTTGGCCCTGAAGCTGCGCAAGCGCTCGGCGGAGTTGATCGTGGTGGCGCACTCACCGGAGATCCTGGAACTGGCGACGAAGCCGTTGCCGATGCCCCTGGCTGTGCACGAGCTGCTCAGCCCGCTGCTCTATATCGTGCCGGGGCAGTTGTGGGCCTATCATCTGGCGCGAACGCGGGGACAGAATCCGGACAAGCCGCGCGGCCTGACGAAAGTGACATTGACACGCTGACGCATCGAGGAAGGGTTGAGGCAGGTATGCTTCGTCGGATTACAGGAGTCGTCGAGAGTATCACCGCAGAACGGCCGGGAGCGCAAGAACTTCTGGTGCGCGTAGATGCACCTGCGTCTGACGAATCAGTAAGCCTGCGTCCTGCGCTCAACCTGACGGCGCTTACCGGGAGGATCGCCATCGGAGAGCGCGTGCTGCTCAACACGGTCGCGGTGGAGATGAGTCTGGGGACCGGCGGTCAGGATTTCGTCGTGACCGGCCTGGATCGGAGTGGAGAGCAGGAGGCGCCGCCCGGTCACATTCTCAAAATGCGCTATACGCCTCTGCAGGTCCCCGTGCTGGCTGTGGAAGCGCAGGAGAGTCCGCACCACGATGCGATCCGTCTCTTCGCGGGGCTGGACGATCTGCCGGTCGTCTGCGCGGAACTGCACAGCCAGTTGCCCGTCTTCTGCGCCGCCGACCACTG
>Ga0207705_10000649_pt1 | contig 28928 bp, 22 predicted proteins | sample KBSC13metaG_FD_184314 | JGI IMG/M metagenome (GOLD analysis project Ga0207705, IMG submission 184314) | Corn rhizosphere microbial communities from Kellogg Biological Station, Michigan, USA - KBS C1-3 metaG (SPAdes) (version 2) | ecosystem: Host-associated > Plants > Roots > Rhizosphere > Soil ... | reverse complement strand
AGCCGTCATGACGTCTTCCCGATACGATTCGTCGCGCGGTGCGTTGCGCTCGTCCCAATAGCGGTTCAGCACGCTGCCGTCGGTCAAGCGCACGACGTGCCGCGCCGCCCGGCCCGGTGCGAGCCTTGTTGCCCCGCTCATCCAATAGTCGTATTCGGCCTTCAGCTCCGGTAGATACCGCAGGTAGACGCCGTCGCCGTCGTGCTGGGCGAGCAGCCCGACCATCTGCGCGAAAAACGGCGGCTGTGAGCGGCTGAGGTAGTACGTGCGATTGCCGTTGGGGATATGCGAGTAGCGATCGATGAGGGCCGAGAAGTTTTTGAGTTCGTCGTTGGCCAGATCGTGCCGGCCGCTCGCGACGAGACCGAGCATGATGAAATACGAATCCCAGTAATAGATCTCGTTGAAGCGGCCGCCCGGCACGACGTACGGCGCCGGCAGCGGCAGCAGCGACGACCACGGGCTCGCCACGGGATCCGGGTCGCGGCGTAGCACGTTCCACAGCGTGTCGATGTGTGCCACGACGGTTTGTCTCGGATCGGATACGTACGGCTTGGCTTCGTGCCCCGGCACCGCGAAATGCGCGCTGACGAACTTACGCAGATCGAAACCTGCTTGCCCGTGCGCCGCCTCGTAGGCTGCGACGATGCGCGAGGGTGCTTGCTTCGGGATCATGTCCGCGAAGGTCTTACTGTCGGGAAAGAGATGGGACAGCTCGACTGCCCGATAGAGATCGCCGAGCGTTTCCGACGGCGGCGACGGCGCAACGGGCGAAGCTTGCGCGTGCGGATTGGAGTGCGAAGCACCCACGCCGGCACCCGCACCCGCACTGCGACGGGTGAGCGCCGGCAACTGCGCACGTGCGGGCGGCGAATGCTTGGGGGGTGCGACGGGCGCTGCGGCGAGACATGCAGCGGCGCCCAGCAGGGCGGCGGCGATCGCGGGGCGCGCGAAGGCGAACGGCATGAGCAATTCCTCTCGTGGTCGTGGGGGCGCATCCGGGCGCGGGTGCAGGCACCGATAGGCGCGGTGCAAGCGGCCGGATGCGTCGGCGCCGGCGCTCATAGCAGGCGCCGTGCCACGAGGGAACGATGGCCGGCGTACCGGCCCATGGGATTACTGCAGGTGCTGACCGCCGTTGATCGCGATATTCGCGCCCGTGACGAAGGCGGCCTCGTTCGAACACAAATAGGCGACGAGCGCGGCGACTTCCTCGGGCTGGCCGAGGCGCCCGACCGGAATTTCCGGCAGGATCTTCGTGTTCATGATTTCTTCGGGGACGGCCGTGACCATGCGGGTTGCGATGAAGCCGGGCGAGACGGTATTAACCGTCACGCCTTTGCGTGCAACTTCGAGCGCGAGCGATTTGGTAAAGCCGTGCATCCCCGCTTTGGCTGCCGCGTAATTGGTCTGTCCGAACCCGCCCTTGGAGCCGATGACCGACGAGATATTGACGATGCGGCCCCAGCCGCGCGTCGTCATCGCCTCGTACCACTGCTTCGTCATGTTGAAGACCGAATCGAGATTCGTACTGAGCACAGCGTCCCATCCGCCTTTGTCGAGTTTCTTGAAACTCGCATCGCGCGTAATGCCCGCGTTGTTCACCAGGATATCGATCGGCCCGATGTCGGCATTGATCTGGGCGGCGCAGCGTACGCACGAGTCGTAATCCGCGACGTCGACCGGATAGGCGCGGAACTGCCGCCCCGTCTCTTCCATGCGCGCGAGCCAGTCGTCGGCGCCCGTATTATTCGGCGAATAGGTGACCACCACCGCATGGCCGACGTCATGCAGCCGAATGCTGATCGCCTCGCCAATGCCCCCCATGCCGCCCGTTACAAGGGCAACCCTTCTTGTCATGTCCGCTCTCCTTATTAGCGATTGACGAAGTTAGACGTCGGCCGGCGCGATAAAGGCCTCTCAAACCGTATCGCGCAGCCGTCCCCCACCGCACTGCGTTACCGCAGGCGCGAGCAGGCTTCGAGAATGGAATTTCCGTTTTCGGTAATGCGCGGGCGGCGGCGCAGTCCGATATCCTCCGCTTGTTCTAGCGCGACCAGACGGCGCTCTAGCAACGTGCCGAGTTCGGCGCGGTCGATGATCTGATCAGGCGCATCCCTGACGAGCATCAATGTGGCAAGTTCGTGTGGGCTCAGCATGCTTGTCTCCGATCGAATAAAGACGGTCGATTTCTTTTACCCATGATGGGCGGCACCGGTCGCACCGGTTGTCCGTGCATCAATGTCTTACTCGACACAAAACACTGAGCGTGACCGGAAAAAGTTCCAGTCGAGAAAGAAAAAACACGGGTTCGGAATGGCTATTCATATGACACAATAAATCGTTTTCGAGTATATTTTTCAACCGACCAAAGATGGTAGCAATTACCAACACGGGCACGCACCCGTCAGCGATACGGTAATTGTTTCGGAATGCCCTGCCTAAGCGGCCCGCGCAGGCAGGATTCGCGGTTGCTCAAATACTAATACCGTCTTCGAAAGTTCGCAATATGGAAGGCGGACCTTTCTTTACTGCCCTATTTGTTTTGACGGGTCCGATGAATGCCATTTGGAAATAGACATACAATCCGGTCGGCTCCGCTGCTAATGGGAATCGATTAATTGCCTGGGCATAATTGACCGATATCCGCAGTGCGGTCCGGTCCGCTTATTGCTGCCGTTACCGGTGTCGGCGAGCGACTACGACGGCTGCGCCGCTAACTGAGGAAAACGCTCATGCAAGAAAGCCAGGAACCGGAGAACCCGGGAGACGAAGCGCCGCCCGACGCCCCGGGCGTCGGCGAGAGCCCGTGCCGAGTGTGTCGCGGCACCGGTATGGTGGAAGGGCAGCCTTGTACGATCTGCGGGGGAACCGGCCGCGTACTGCAGGGTATCGGCGGCGGGTAGGCCGCGAAATAAGGCACCGCCGCCCCTGGGGCGCCGGTGCCTTCGCCGTTCTCGATGCTAGCGGCTACCACGCGGACAAGAACGGGCAGTGGAACGCCTAGTGACGCTCATCCGGCGTCGGCGCCGTGCCCGACGCTACGCCGGTCGTTTCGACGCGCTCCATATTCGAATCCCAATAGGGCGTGCTGCCGTAATAGCCATGCAATTCGTTGGCCCACGCCGGGTCGGCCATGGCGGGCCATTGATCCTTATCGAAGCCGGGGGCGGTCTTGACGGTATCGGCATTCACGGAAAGCAAAAAGCATTTGCGATCCGTATCGAGCGTCAATGCATTCCACGGGATCGCGAGCAGCTTATCGCCGATGCCGAGAAAACCGCCGCTGGACATGACTGCATAAGCGATGCGGCCCGTATAGACATCGAGCATGATCTCCTTGATCTTGCCCACGTCCTCGCCATCGGAACTCATGACCTTATCGCCCTCGAGCGTGCTGGCGGCCATCACGTAGGGGCCCGGGCCCTCTGCTGTTGCGCTCCCCCTGCCGACGATGCGGGTCTCGCCCGGGTTGCCGATGGGATCGGATGGGATGCTCATAGGTCCTCCTTTAACCGTTCGTGACTTGACTCATTGCACTTGCGCGATGGCCTTCGAGACCGCCGCTGGGCTGTCGTAGTTCTTATCCGGCAGCCGATCGATCAGATCCACGATTTCGCTGTCAGCGTGGTGCGCTCGTGCCGTTTCGGCGAGATGCTCGCGCGTCGTCGGATAGTCGACGCCCGCAAGCGCTTTTTGGACCGCGACAGGCGACGGCTGGCCAGGATGCCGGTGATCTTGGGAGTGGGCCGGATGCTGAGCCATGTATGCCTCCTTGAACGACGTTGGACACGCCAACGAATCGAGCAACGAGCGTTCCATCTCGTAGCCAGATGCACGTCGCCGCACCTATCTGCCTATCCGCCCGCGCAGGTCGTAAAAGGTGCACCGGCGTTGCAGGCTTTTCCGGTACCCCTTCGTTTCGCGCCGACACACGCCCAATCGCAAGGTACGGGCGTTGCTGGACGAGTCGAATCGCCCGCACTCCTTTTTCGATAGGAAGTTTCGCCATGCGCTCAGATCCTGCACTCGACAAGCTTTGCATCGATACCATCCGCACGCTGTCGATGGATGCTGTACAAAAGGCCAATTCCGGTCATGCCGGCGCGCCGATGGGCCTTGCGCCCGTCGCCTATCAGCTGTGGCAGCGTCATTTGCGCTACGACCCGGACGAACCGTTGTGGCCCAACCGAGACCGCTTCGTCTTGTCCGTCGGTCACGCCTCGATGCTGCTGTACTCGCTGCTTCACCTCGCTCATGTCAAAGCCGTCGACGATCGCGGTTGCGCAACACAAGATCCGGCCGTTTCGCTCGACGACATTCGTCGTTTCCGCCAAATCGACAGCCGGACCCCGGGCCATCCGGAATACCGCATGGCGACGGGGGTCGAAACGACGACCGGCCCGCTCGGGCAGGGACTCGGCAATAGCGTCGGCATGGCGATCGCCTCCCGCTGGTATGCGGCTCGATACAATCGCGACGATTTGCAGCTGTTCGACTATCGGGTCTATGCGTTTGCCGGCGACGGCGATTTAATGGAAGGCGTCTCCCACGAAGCCGCATCGCTGGCCGGGCATCTGCGTCTTTCCAATCTCACCTGGATCTACGATAGCAACCGCGTGACGATCGAGGGGCACACCGATCTTGCGTACAGCGACGACGTGCAATCGCGTTTCCGCGGGTATGGATGGCATACGTTGACGGTCGAGGATGCGAACGACCTAGTTGCGCTCGAAGCGGCTTTTACCGAGGCGAAACGAATGGACGATGCGCCCACGCTGATCGTTGTCAAGAGCGTGATCGGTTGGGGGGCGCCGCATAAGCAGGGTACCTCCGCTGCGCATAGCGATGCGCTCGGGGAAGAGGAAGTCGCGCTCGCAAAACGCGCCTATGGCTGGCCCGAGGATAAGCAGTTTTACGTGCCGCCGCACGTGCAGGAGCGATTCGCGCAAGGTATCGGCGAGCGTGGCAAGCACGAGCGCGAGGCGTGGCAGGCACGCCTGGAGGCTTATGCGCAGCGCTATCCGGAACTGGCTCGCGAGCTCGAACTGATCGACCGCCACGCGCTGCCCGATGGCTGGGACGCCGAACTGCCGTCGTTCGATCCTGATCCCAAAGGCGAGGCGACGCGCGCGTCTTCCGGCGAAGTGCTCAATGCGATTGCGAAACGCGTGCCGTGGATGCTCGGCGGCGCCGCCGACCTCGCGCCTTCGACGAAGACGTTGCTGAAATTCGAAGGTGCCGGCAGCTTTTCCGCGAACGCGCCTGAAGGCCGGAATTTGCACTTCGGTGTGCGCGAGCATGCGATGGGCGCCGTCGCTAACGGGCTTGCGCTATCGAACTTGCGGCCCTATACGGGGACGTTCCTGATCTTCAGCGATTACATGAAGCCGCCGATTCGCCTGGCCGCGTTGATGGAAATTCCTGTCGTCTTCGTGTTCACGCACGACTCGATCGGCCTCGGCGAAGACGGCCCGACGCATCAGCCGGTCGAACAACTGGCTTCGCTGCGTGCGATTCCGGGGTTGACGGTGCTGCGCCCCGCCGATGCCAACGAAGTGCGCGAGGCGTGGTGCGTGGCACTGACCGACGCGCGTCGTCCGGCTGCGCTCGTGCTGTCGCGCCAGCCGCTGCCCACGCTCGAGCGCACCAAGTACGGCGCCGCGGCGGGCGTGCGCCGTGGCGCCTACGTGCTGGCCGATCCGCCGGACGGCGCTGCGCCGAAGGTGCTCTTACTCGCGACGGGAAGCGAGGTGCAGATTTGCATTCAGGCGTATGAACGGCTCACGCAGGAAGGGATCGCGGCGCGCGTCGTATCGATGCCGTCTTGGGACATCTTCGAACGGCAGGATGAGGCCTACCGGGATACGGTGCTGCCGCCCGAGATCGATGCGCGTGTGGCGGTCGAACAAGCGGCGACACTCGGATGGGACCGCTATGTCGGGCGCACAGGCGAGAAGATCGTCATGCATACGTTCGGCGCATCGGCGCCGATACGCGACCTCCAAGGGAAGTTCGGATTTACGCCCGATCGCATATACGAGGCGGCGAAACGGCAAATCGCCCGAGTCGTCGCCTCGACGGGTCTGCCGGGCGGGGACTGACCAACGCGCTATCGGCGCGCTCCTCGCCCGCGCGCATCGATTGAAAGCCGGCCTACCGCGCGCCGGCTTCGGTTTGCAGCCTTATCGTTTAATGGGTTACGCCGATTATTGGTGGCCGCCGTTATCGATTTGTCCCTGTCCGTTGGCCGGATTGCCGGTCGTATCGGACGGTTGACCCTCGTTCATTCCCGGTGAAGTAGAGTAGCGGCCTGAGCTCCTTCCCGTTGCGCCCGGGCTCCCGTAGCCGCCCGTGTTGCGGTGGCTGCGCATGGACGACCGGCTATGGTCGTCAGTGCTCGTGTTGCCGCCGTTCATTCCCGGTTGGATACCCGGTTGCTCGAGGGTGTTGCCGCTCGGTGCAGCTCCGTTACCCATCCCCGAACCGGTGCCGCCCGCCCCGCCTGCCCCGGCCGAGCCTGCGCCCGCCCCCTGGGCATAGACGCCACCTGAACATGCGATGGCGAGTACCGAAACGAGCAGCGTCTTCGTCGAAGTCTTCATGATCATCCTCCGTTTAAGTTGCGTAGATGCGCGTCCAATTTCAACCGTCGCACGCACACCTTCTCCGCTGCAACGAGCATGCCGCGAACGACGCTCGAGCCTGCCCGGCGAGCTAGGCAAAGGGCAGGAACGGGCATTGCGTCACCCCTTATCGGGGGTGCGGCACACCCAATTGCGCCGCCCGGGTGCCCGTCAGGGGCGAGGAGGATTGCACGATGAGCATCTCGCTCGATGCCCAGCAAAGCCTTGCAGAAATCGAACACGCATTGTTCAAAAGTTTCCCGTTCTCGTCCACCTCGATCACGCACGTTACCCATTCGGAAGGCATCGTCACGATTCAGGTTTCGTGGGTTGCATCGGCCGGCAGCATGAGCATTCTCGATTCGCGCTGTGCAATGAATCTCGTCATCGAGCCCGCGGTGCTGGCCCGCTACGGCCAACTGAACGGCGCCGCGCGATTGCGCGCGCGCGAATCGCTGTGCGCGACCGCCGAGGATGCGCTGCGCCGTCATATGTCGGAGGGCGGCGCCGATCTGGACGAGTGCAACGTGCTGATCAACGTCGGAGAATCGATCCTTGTCGACTCGGAACGAGGATAGGCGTGTGAAGCGAACGGAGCCCCGCATTCGAGCAAAGATAAAAGGGCGTATCGCCGCCGACGTTTGGCAGGCAATGTGGCGTTACCGAGCCCAGACATTAGGTGCCACCGTATTGATGATCGCGGCCAAGCTCGCCGGTGTCTCGGTGCCGCTCGCGCTGCGCGAGATCATCGACGACCTCGGTCATCGCACGGCGCTGGCGCTCTTCCCCGTCTTTCTAGTGCTTGCGTATGCGTTGCTGCGCTTCATCGGCGACGTGCTCGGCGAGGCACGCGACGTCGTGTTCAGCACCGTCACGCAGCATACGGTGGCGGAACTCGCGGAGCGTACCTTCGCGCGGCTGCACCGGCTCGGCCCGCGCTTCCATTCGCATCGCGAGACGGGCTCGATCGTACGCGACGTGCAAAGGGGAACCGATGGCGTCGGCTACCTCCTTGGCGTGGGTCTGTTTACGATTGTTCCCGCCATTATCGAAATCGGCGCGGTCATAGGCATTATCGCGACCCACTTCACGGCCACGTTCTGTTGGATCATCGCAGCCACGCTCGTGAGCTACTCGGGCTATACGGTTATCTTTACGCGCCGCCGCATGCGTGTGCAGCGGGAGGTCAATCATCTCGAAGCGGCCTCGGACAGCCGGCTCGTGGATAGCATGCTCAACTACGACACGGTCAAGTACTTCGCGGCCGAGGAGTTCGAGGCCGCCCGTTATCGCAGCGTGCTGAGCCGATGGATCGTGGCGCGCTTGGCTAATCAGCGCGCGCTCACGACGCTGCACATTGGGCAAAGCGCCATCGTTTGCCTCGGGATCGCGGTCATGATGCTGCTGGCCGTGCAGTACGTGGTTGCCGGGCGTATGACGCTAGGCGATCTCGTGCTGGTGAACGCCTATATCGTGCAAGTCTGTATGCCGCTCAATACGCTCGGCTTCGTGTTTCGGGAAACGAACGATGCCCTGGTCAATGTAGAGCGCATGTTTTCCGTGCTGGCGGGCGACAGCCGCCCGGGCGGCGGCGAATCGGCTGACGAGGACCGCGATGCGCCCGGCGCCAAGCCGCTCATCGTCACGGCCGGTGAAATCGCTTTCGAACATATCGAGTTCGGCTACGATCCGGCGCGCCAGATTTTGCATGATGTGGATTTTCGGGCGAAGGCGGGCGGCACGCTGGCGGTCGTCGGCGGCAGCGGATCGGGCAAGTCCACGCTCATGCGGCTTTTGTTTCGCTTGTACGCGCCGACGGGCGGTCGGGTGACGATCGACGAGCAAGATTTGCAGCACGTCACGCGCCATTCGCTGCGCGACGCGATCGGCATTGTGCCGCAAGACACGGTGCTCTTCAACGATACGGTCGCCTATAACATCGGCTACGGGCGCGAGAAAGCGACGCGCGCCGATATCGTGCGCGCTGCCCGCGCCGCGCAGCTCGACGAATTCATCGAACGACTACCCGACCATTACGACACGCGTGTCGGCGAGCGCGGACTGCGGCTATCCGGTGGCGAGCGGCAGCGCATCGCCATCGCGCGCGCGTTTTTGAAAGACCCGCCGATCATCGTTTTCGACGAAGCGACCTCCGCACTCGACACACGCTCGGAGCGCGCGATTCAGAACGAATTTCGCCGGCTCGCCGAAGGGCGCACGTCGATTGTGATCGCTCACCGGTTGTCGACGGTCGTCGATGCGGACAACATCCTCGTGATGGAGCATGGACGCATCGTCGAGCAAGGGCGGCATAACGATTTGATCGCGCGGCCGGACGGCGTCTATGCGCGGATGTGGGCGCTGCAGCGCGAGCAGGGCGAGCTGGAACACACGCAGCGCAAGCTGGCGGCAAGGCCGATGCGCCTCGGTGATCTTGCGGCGGAAATCGCCGCGCGCGTGGTGACCGAGGCGACCGCGCGGGGCGTGGAGTTCAGCCTGCGCGTGGCCGACCCTGACCTGCCGGTGACGGGCGAAACCGAGCAAGTACAGCGCGTCGTCGCGATGCTGTGCGCCAATGAGATCGAGCATGCGGCGCCGGGTGCGCGCATCGAGTTGCGTACGCAACGCGAGGGCAACGCCGCATGGCTGGCCGTGCTCGGCGCCCATGCCGAGCCGGCGCCGCTGACGGCCGAACAGGCGGCCGAGGCCGAGCATATCCTCGGCGCGGCGGGCGGCACCTTTTTGCCGATGGCGATCGATGGGCGGGTGGGCTATGTGGCATCGCTCCCGCTTCTGCCGGTGGTGGGCGCGGACGGCGTGGTCACGCCGATGGCGCTCGGTACGTCGCGGCTCGAAGGGATCAACGTGCTCGCCATCGACGACGACGAGGAGGCGCGCGATGCGCTTGAAGCCGCGCTCGTCGCGAACGGGGCGCGTGTCGCGCTCGCTGTGTCCGGTGCCGACGCCTTGCGGCAGTTGAAAGACACAGCACGATCGCAGTGGCCCGGTGTCCTCGTCTGTGACATCTCGATCGGCGATGAGGATGGGTGCGAAGTCCTCGCGCGCATTCAGGACATGGCTCGCAAGTACGACGGTGCGGCGCCGCCGGCGATTGCGCTGACGGGACACAGCGATCCGGCAGTGCGCGAGCGAACGGCGCGGGCCGGTTTCGGTGCCCATTTCGTAAAGCCGGTTCCCATCGATGCGCTGGCCGGCGAAATTCGACGGCTAGCCGCTCGAGCATGAAGCGCGGTTGCGGGATTCGCCCTTGCTTGCCCTCAGGGCTCAGTCCACCTGCATCGAAACGGAGGACAAGATCAAGGCAGTGGTGTTTCACGGAATCGGCGACATCCGCTTGGATACGGTGCTCGATCCGACATTGCAGGCGCCGACCGATGCGATCGTGCGCTTGAGGTGGAGCGCGATATGCGCTACGCGGGCGGTACGTCGGTGGATCGTTCGGACGCGGCCACGGCGGCACCCCGGAGACGCGCGCGGAAGTGTGCGGCTGTCGCGCGCAACCCTTCGTCGAGCGAGGTGGTCGGACACCAGTCGAGCAGGGCCTTTGCCGCCGAAATATCGGGCTGGCGATGCCACGGGTCGTCGATCGGCAAGGGACGAAAGACGATTTCGCTCTCCGAGCCCGTGGCATGGCGCACGTGCTCGGCCAATTGGAGCATCGTGATTTCGTGCGGATTGCCGAGGTTGACGGGATCGCATGCGCCGTCGGGCGCATCCATCAAACGAATGAACGCGTCGATCATATCGTCGACGTAGCAAAGCGATCGCGTTTGAGCGCCGTCGCCATAGACGGTCAAGGGCTCGCCCGAGAGCGCCTGCACCATGAAGTTGGAGACGACACGCCCGTCGGCCGGGTGCATGCGGGGCCCGTAGGTGTTGAAAATGCGGGCGATGCGGATTTCGAGGCCGTACTGCCGCCGGTAATCGACGAACAGCGTTTCGGCGCAGCGTTTGCCCTCGTCGTAGCAGGAGCGCGGGCCGATCGGGTTGACATGCCCCCAATAGTCCTCCTTCTGCGGATGAACGCGGGCATCGCCATATACTTCGCTCGTCGATGCTTGAAATATCTTCGCGCGTACGCGCTTGGCCAGCCCTAGCAAATTGATCGCACCGTGCACGCTCGTTTTCGTCGTGCGAACGGGGTCGTGCTGATAGTGAACGGGCGAAGCGGGGCAGGCGAGATTGTAGATCTCATCGACTTCAACATAGAGCGGGAACGTCACGTCGTGCCGCATCAACTCGAAGTTGCCGCGATCGAGCAAGTGAGCGACATTCTCGCGCGTGCCCGTGAAAAAATTGTCGACGCAGAGTACGTCATGGCCCGCCTCGACGAGCCGTTCGCACAGATGCGAGCCGAGAAAACCGGCACCGCCCGTCACGAGTATCCGCTTTCGATCGAGTTCTTTCATTGCCCGTGCCTCCAATTATCGCGAGAAGAGCCGATCGAAGCGGCGAGACCGTCGTGGCTCATTGCGCGACCTCGCGCAGCAGACGATCCCAGTCGCGCGCGAACCGCTCGATGCCGAAACGTTCGAGCGCCGTGCGGCGCGCACCATCGCCAAGCCGACGCGCTTCGCGTGGGTTCGCAAGCAGTTCGCGCATATGTTCGACGAGTGCATCGACGTCCGTGGCAACGTAGCCGTTCTCGCCGTTGACGATGACGGTTGGCAACTCGGTGCTCGCCACCCCGACGATCGGCATGCCGATCGTCATTGCCTCGATCACGGCAAGGCCGAGGCTCGTCCATCGAATCGGATTGAAGAAGAAACGATATCGTGCGGTGAAGGCGGCCAGATCGAGGTTCCCGATTTCGCCGAGGCCGCCGGCAGCCTGAGCGTCCATGCCGACGAGATCGAGCGCAATACGGTCGGCCACCGAACGATGAATGTCGGCACCGAGCCGCCGGCCACGCGTCGCGAGATGGTTGATGACGACGATCCCACGATCGAGTTCGCCGGTATAGCGCACGCCCTCCGGTACCCGTACACCATGCTCGACGACGCGTGTGGGTACGTCGCCGCAGTCCCACATCAAGCGGTTAAAGTGCGTGACGTGCACGATCAGCACGGCGGGATCGTCCACCCAGTGCCGCTCGCAAAACGGGTTGTTCTGAGGCGGGTCGTGTTCGAGATAGAGCGTGGGCAGCTTACGCTGCGCCTCGGACAACACGGTCAAGCGATCGCGCTCCCAATGCTCGCGATGCTGATAGAGCACCACGTCGAATTCGCGTTCCGATACAGTTGCCGCATCCACCTCGTGCACGTTCTCTCCCCATGGCAGCACGCCGGTGCGGCCCGCGTGCCCCGGCGGGTTGCCGGGGCGTGTGACGAGCCAGAACTCGTGGGGCGTCTGCGTGAGGTAATAAAGGTAGTTGCCGTGAACGTGCCACGTCAGTACGCGTAACGGTCGATTACGTTGCATAGCCGCCTTCCTGCGATCGATGTGCGATGCGTGCGTGCAGCACGCCGTCGCCGGACGGCCGAGCGAGCGCACGGTGCGCGAGTTGATCGAGCGCCGTTTCGACGACATGCGACACACTCACGTTGAGCGCACAGGGATGGCCGAATGGACAATCGCGAAAGGCGCACGGACGGCACGGCGGATAATCGGCCAGCACGCGATGGCGTGTGTGATCGAGGGGCGCCCAGCGGCGCGTATCGCTGCCCGAAGCGATGACCGTGCTCGGCGTGCGCATGGCTGCGGCGACATGCGAGATACCCGTGTCGTTGCAGACGACCAGCCGCGCGCGATCGACCAGCGCGGCGAGCCCACCCAGTGTCGTCGATCCGGTCAAATACAGCGCGGGGGCGGTCATCGCACCGAGCACCGCGGCCGTGATTGCCGCTTCGTTAACGGTGCCCGTGATCGCGATCTGCCATCCGTGCGCGGACAGCGCATCGCCCACTTCGGCGAAACGCGCCGGGGGCCAGCGCCGCGAGGGCAGTTGCGCGCCCGGATGCAGCACGATCAGCCGCTCGGGCTCGATTCCGTGCTGCGCCTCGAGCGCGGCATATTCGCAGCGGTCGTGCGGCGTAAGCGGAAACCAAAGCGTGTCGTCGTGCGCATCGATGCCGAGCGCGCGAACGAGCGTGAGATAGCGGTTCGGCTCGGGCAGATCGTCGGGCCACGGGATGAAGCCCGGTTCAGGTTTTTCCTGCGGCTGATGAAAGCCCGCATAGGCTGCGGCGCCCATGCGTTTGACGATGTCGTTGGCCGGACCGCCGCTGCCGTGCATCTGCAAGACCAGGTCGAACCGCCGTTCACGCATCGCAGCGTAGAACTTCGGCAGGCCCGCGTCGGTTTCTTGCTGCTCGGGAAAGCCGCGCGCGCCCGGGAACACCACGAGATCGTCGATCAGCGATGAGAACCGCTCGACGAAACGGGTTGCCCACGGCAGTCCGATCAGCGTGATCTTCGTATCGGGCCAGGCGCTGCGCAGCGCACGCAGCGCCGGCACTGCGCAGAGCATATCGCCGAGTTGCAGCGCACGAAAAATCGCGACGCGTTGCGGCGGTATGAAGTCCGGTGAAGCGGGAGATAAATGCATTAGAGGAACCATGTCCGGTAGCGAATGGCACCGCGCAGACGCCAGTAAATGGAGAGAAACGGAATCAATGCGGAGGTCGCAGCCATTTCGACGATGTGCGTCCACGCCCGGCTTCGTGCTCGCATGCGCAACGCAAAAAAGCGTGCGGTCAACCCGAGCCAAACGAGCGCGCCGACGCCGGCCGCCCAGGGTGCGCGCGCCGCGGCGCCGACGATCGCAATGAAGGCCGCTCCCGCCGTCGCATAGTAGGCGAGCGGTGCGGTGCCGGCGATCCGCTCGCGATACAGAGCGGGATGCTTGCGATAGAGCAGCGCTTCGAATGCGCTCTTGCGCTGTTGCGAGAGACTGACGCCCCAGCGTGCCGGCCGCACGGGGTGAACGACGATGGCCTCGGGTGCTTTGACCACATCCCCGCCCGCGCTGAGCAACGAGAACTGCAGATCGGAGTCCTCGCGCCAAGCGGACGTGAAGCGTTCGTCGAAGCCATTGACGGCGCTCAGCGCCGAGCGCTTCACGAACGCGTTCGCCGTGGCGAATTCGGCGCGTTCGAGCCCGCTTGCGTCGGCCTCGTAATCGGTCGGGCGCTCGGGCAGCGGCACCACGATGGCCCCCGACGCGGCGCATGCATCGCCGGCCATCGCGGCGAGTCCTACTTCGAGCCAGCGCGGATCGGGGATCGTATCGTCGTCGGTGAATGCGATGATGGCGGCGCGTGCGTGCCGCCATCCGGCGTTGCGCGCGCCGGCCGGCCCTTGCGTTGCCGTGATAGGCAAATAGCGAATCAGCAGCGCGCGCGCGCGATGCGCACCGGCAATACGCTCGACGAGCGCACGCGTGGCGTCGTCGGGCCCGTCGTCGCAGACGATGATCTCGTAGCGCTGCGGCGCCAGCGTTTGGCGAACGAGCGCTTGGAGGCATCGGTCGAGCAACTCGGGGCGCCGCCAGGTGGGTACGACCACCGAGACCTCCGGACCTAAGACTGCTTCGTCCCGCGCCGGCGGCGCAGTGAGATCCTGCCGGCTTTGAGCGGCCATGTCGGTGCTCACCCCACGGCTCCTTGCTTCTTGATGAGGAATGGTCCGATCACCAGGGCATCGAGGGGCGACGTCCAGAACGATTCGAGCGCATCGCGCGGCGAATTGACCATGGGCTCTCCCCGCGTATTGAACGAGGTATTGACTAGAATCGGCACGCCGGTGCGCGCATTGAACGCCGCGAGCAGATCGTAATAAAGCGGATGCTGCGCCCGGTTCACGGTCTGCACGCGCGCCGTGCCGTCGACGTGGCACACGGCGGGGATGCGCTCGGCCACTTCGGGACGCACGTCGAAGATAAACAGCATGAAGGGCGCGACCCGTGCGCCGACGAACCATTCCCCCGCATGCTCTTGCATCACGACGGGCGCCACCGGACGAAAATCTTCGCGGTCTTTGATCTCGTTCAGTTTGGCCTGCATGCCCGGATCGATGGGCGAGGCGAGGATCGAGCGCGCGCCGAGCGCTCGCGGCCCGAATTCGGTCCGGCCTTGATACCAGCCGATGACGTTGCCCGCCGCAAGCAAGTCGGCCGTCTGCTCCGCGACATCCGTGAGCCGCTCGAACGGCACCTTCGACCACCGAAGGAACGCTTCGATTTCATCGTCCGGGTAGGCGGGCCCCAGGTAGGCATGATCCATCGTCCAGCGGCGCGACGAATCGCCCTTCAGGCAGCGCTCGCGCCAATCGATCCAAAGCGCCGCGCCGAGTGCGGTGCCGGCGTCGCCGGCGGCCGGCTGGACCCACACTTCATCGAACGGGCCGTCGTCGCGAAGACGGGCGTTCATGACACAGTTCAGCGCGACACCGCCGGCCATGCAAAGCCGCGGCAATCCCGTACGCTCATGCAGCCAGCGCGCGAGTTCGAGCACGGTCTCCTCCAGTACGGTTTGCAGCGAGGCCGCGATATCGTAATGACGCTGTTCGAGCGGACCGCCTCGTTCACGCGGTTGACCGAAGCGTTCGGCCAAGTTGGGTGGTTCGACCGTATAGCTGCCGTTTCCGCGGTAGCGGACGATCTCGCGGAAGACGTCGGCGTAAATCGGATGGCCGAAGGCCGCGAGCGCCATGACCTTGTACTCGTCCGACGAATGTAGAAAGCCGAGCCAACTCGTGACGGCCTCGTAAAGCAGCCCAAGCGAGTGCGGCAACTCCACTTGCTTGATGCGCTTGTATTGGCCATGGACGAATTGACCCAGGCTCGTCGTGACGCCTTCGCCGCGGCCGTCCATCGTCAGCACAGCGGTGTCGCCGATCGGCGCCGCGAGAAACGCGCTGGCCTCGTGCGCGAGATGATGTTCGACGTAGTGCCAAGCGAAGCGGTGCCCGCCGTCAGGCGGGCGAAAGCGCTTGGCGAGATGATGCGGGGCGCCGTCGAGGAGCTGTGCGCGCGCGTTGACGATATAGCTCACGAACAGCGGGTCCCAAGGCGACTCGTGCGGATTCGTCGTGCGTTGCAAGCTCGGTTCGAGCGGCAGCGCAATCGTCGCCGCGCCGCGTGCCGGACCCGGCATCGCGGGCAATAGTGCCGGATCGTACGAATACGCGACGTGATCGACCTCGGCCAACGTGATGCCCGCCTGCTTCAGGCAATAGTCGATCGCGTCGAACGGCATTTGCCAGGTCGAGAACGGCACCGGCCGCTTCGCATGCTTCACGTGCGTGAAACGCTCGTCCTCCGCGGCGGCGATCACGACGCCGTCTTTGACGAGCGTCGCGGCACTATCGTGATAAACGGCATTGATTCCGAGTGTGTACATGACGGTTTCCAGCGACGGTCAGGAAGGGATCGAGGCAGTCGCCGACGCCGTATCCGCATCGGTGCGCCAGCCATCGATCGGCGGCTTGCTGCGGCGCTCGGCGGCCAACTCGAGTGCGGCATCGGCCACCTCGGAGGCGGGGACGCCGAGCAGACAACGATGGTGGCCCTGCGGGCAGACGCCGCGGTAGCACCAGCGGCAATCGACATCGCGAAAGAGCACGCGCTGCTCGGTTTGCCACGGCGTGTGCTGAGGATTGGTGAGGGCATAGAGATCGACGACGGGCGTGGCGAGCGCCGAGGCGAGATGCACCGGGCCGCTATTGTTGGACACGAGCACCGCTGCGCGCTCGATCAGCGCGGCCAATTCGGCAATGTTTAGCAGTCCTGATAAATCGTGCAGACGTGCGCGAACGGCGGGCCCCGCGGCGGCGATTGCCGCGCCGATCAGCGGCGCTTCGTCGGCGCTTCCGGTCAGCAGGATCGGCCACGGGGACGAGCGGGCAAGCCGCCCCGCAACTTCACCGAAGCGCTCGGGCGGATAGCGTCGCGACGGCGCGCTGGCGCCCGGATGAAGAACGAACCACGGGCCGTAGGGTGCGATGCCGCGCGCGGCGAGACGCGTGCTCAGCGCCTCGCGTGCCGGATTGCCGACGTGAAATCGCATGCGCGTGTCGGCGCACGTCGCCCCCACGCTGGCGGCGAGCGCCAATTGGCGCTCCACCTCGTGGCGAACGCCGGCGTGGGGCTCGGTCTCGCAGACCCAATCCGTTAGCAGTCCGTAAGGATTTTCTCGACAATGGGCGAGTCGCCGCCCGATACCGGCCAGATAACACAGCATCGCGGACGGCAGCGCGCTTTGGCTGTAGACGGTGAAGATCGCGGCCGCATCGAAATGGCCGGCTTCGAGCCTGCGTTGCATGGCGAACTCGGCTTGTCGCGACGTCTCCGTGGGGCCGTGCCACGGTGCATCGTAAGCGATCACATCGTCCACATCGCTCAAGAACGGGGCGGCCTGGGCGCCGACGCTCGACGTGAGCAACGTGATATGCCGGCCCGGCATCGCCGCGCGCAATGCGTGGATCGCAGGCGTCGTCATCAAGATATCGCCGAGCCGATCGAGGCGTACGCACAGGATGCGCTTCACGTCCGCGCCCCATGGGCGAACCGATGTCTCGCGTTCGGGTGCGTGTGAAAGCACCGGGGCGATGTCGAATGGAAGCGCGCTCATCGGCTGCTCTCCGTTGTCGCATCGAGGCCGGGCCGTGCGCCCGCGTGGGTCGGGCGATCAAGCTCGGTCGCCGCACAGACCGCAGCGCGAACGCTGCCGGCCTGATGCTCGCGAACGATGGCCAGAGCCGCGCGCAGAAGGTCGGGCTCCCGCAGTGTCGGCACGCGGCCGGGGCCCGGCACCCATTGTGTTTCGTTGCCGTTATCGATGAGGACAGTGCGGCATCCGGCGCGGGTGCCGGCTTCGATATCGTCGAGGATGTCGCCGACGAACCAACTCTGCCGCAGGTCGATCGTATGCTCGCGCGCCGCGCGCACGAGTAGCCCCGGCGCCGGTTTGCGGCATGTGCAGCGGTAGGCGTAGCGCGGTGCCGTGCCATCCGGATGATGCGGGCACCAATAGGCACCGTCGAGCGTCGTGCCGCAGCCCTCGAACATGCGCCGCAAGTGAGCCTCCATTTCGATTAGCGCCTCGTAGCTGAAGCGGCCCAGCGCGACCCCGCTTTGGTTGCTGACGACGAATAAGCGAAAGCCGTGCGCCGCGAGTATCGCGAGGGCATCCGCGGCGCCGGGCGCAAACCGCATGAGCGCCGGATCGACGTTGTAAGGGACGTTCTCGAGCAGCGTCCCATCCTTATCGAACAACACGGCGGCGTTCGTCATGGCGCCATCGCCTGTGTGAGCGGGGTCCATAGGGGAGCGTCGGCGTCAGCCGCGGCCGGCGGCGGCGCGCGCCTGAGCGACCGTTCGCACGCGGGGAGTGCGCTCGGCGACGAGCGAGACCTCGTTCGACGGTGCGCGCGCAACTTGCCGATAGACATCCTCCAACATGCGTGCGACGCGCGCCCACGTGAAGCTCGCGTGAACGCGCTCGTAGCCGGCTTCACCCATTCGCTTTCCGAGCGAGGCATCGCGGGCGAGGCGAGCCAAGCGTTCGGCTAGCGCATCGGGGTCGCGCGGCGGCACGAGAAAGCCCGTGTCGCCGTCGACGACCGTGTAGCGGATACCGCCGACATCCGCGCCTACAACCGGGCGGGCGCAGGCCATCGCCTCGATCGGCGTGATGCCGAATGGCTCGTACCACGGCGTCGTGACGAAGACATCCGCCGCGCCATAGAACTCGCGCAGTTGCGCGCGTCCACGGCGCCCGACGAACGTCACATGGTCGGCAACGCCGCAGCGGGCCGCGATACCGCGCAAGCGCGCGATTTCAGGAGTGGCGATCTCGTTGGGCAATTCGGCGTTACCGCCGACCACATAGAGATGTGCATCGAGGCTCGTTTGCTCGCGCAGCCGCGCGAGCGCATGGACTACCGTGTCGATCCCTTTACGCGGAACGAGCCGCCCGAGCTGCAGGACGGCGAATTGGCGCTGCGGCCACCCAAGCGCGGCGCGCGCGGCAGCGCGGTCGACCGGACTGAACTCCGCCGTGTCGAAGCCGCACGGGACAATGTGAACGCGTGTCGGGTCCGACCCGTAGTGCTCGCGCAGATCGACCGCATCCTGCGGGCACTCGGCGATGACGGCGTCCGACTCGCGCACGAGTTCCTCCTCGATATCGAAGCGGGCGTCCGGGAAGCCGTCGTCGGCCCCTTGATGAATTCGGCGCACTTTCCCCAGTGCATGAAACGTGGTGACGAGCGCAATGCCGAGCGCGGCTTTGACCTTCAGGCAAGCGAGCCCGGACATGAAAAAGTTGGCGTGCATGATGTCGTACGGGATCCGCTCGCGTCTGCAGAAACCGACCAGAAAGTCCGCGAATTCGGGCATGAACGGGAGCAGCTGCTCTTTAGGCATCTGCGTGGGCGGGCCGGCCGGAACATGAATCACGCGCACGCCGTCCATCTCCGACACGGCTGGCAGCAGCGCACGATCGCGCCGCGTGAACACGTCGACTTGGTGGCCCGCCCGATGTAGTTGCCGCGCTACATGAGCGACATAAATGTTTTGGCCGCCGCTGTCCACGCCGCCCGCCACGGCGAGGGGCGATGCGTGTTCGCTGACGAGTGCGATTTTCATGAGTAGTCCTTTTATCGAGAGACCGCCGGGACGCCCGCACGACCCGCTTCACCATTGCGTCCGCGAAGCGCTTGCGTGCCGTCGAGCACGCCGTGTGCCCATCGTCTCCGGTGATCGGTCAAACCTGCAGAAGCGTTGCAACGGTGGGCAAGCGCTCCTGTGATCTTTACTTGGCTGTGACAAGCGTATGGCGCCGTTACAGGGGGCCATGTAATAAAGCGAGACGATGCCTTTCTTCGCGCGCGGCCCGTACCCAGATGTACCTGGACGGGAGCCGTTTTTGCTGGCGGTTTTGGCGCTCATGGTGGCCGCGAACCGCGGCGTTCCGAGGCGGCTTCAGCACGCATTCGAACAGGACATGATCGGCATGAACGCCAACCCGCGAATCTCGGTAGTCGTGCTCACGCACAATCGGCTCGAAGAAGCGACGAGAACCGTCGAACGATTGCTTCAATTGCCTGAGCGCCCGGCCGTGATCGTCGTCGATAACGGCTCCTCGGACGGCACGGCGCAAGCGCTGCGGCAGCGGTTTGCCGACGTGCGAGTCGTCGAATGCGAGGCGAACCTCGGCGCGGCGGGGCGCAATCGAGGCGTGTCGGCGGTGCGGACCGAGTACGTCGCATTCAGCGACGACGACACGCATTGGGCGCCCGGCTCGCTCGCGCACGCGGTAGATACGCTCGATGCGGCGCCGCGCGTGGCGGTGCTATCGGGGCGTGTCGTCGTCGGCGCCGACCAGCGCGCCGATACGACGTGTCTACGGATGAGTGCGAGCCCTTTAAAGCGGGACGGATTGCCCGGCCCCGCGCTGGTCGGATACATGGCGGGCGCGTGCGTTTTTCGTACGCAGGCGTTTCGCGAGGTGGGCGGCTATGAGGCGCGGCTGTTCATCGGGGGCGAGGAGTCGCTCGTCTCGCTCGACCTCTTGGATCGCGGCTATGCCATCGTCTACTGCGAGGCGCTGACAGTCACCCATCATCCGTCCCCGGTCCGTCATGCGGGCTTACGCCGGCGCCTGCTCGCCCGCAATGCGGCGCTCGTCGCCTGGCTGCGCCTGCCGTTAGTCGAGGCGGTCGCCGCATCGGTCCGGGCGCTGGTCGTTTTTGCGAAAGAGGGCGCGTTCGTGCAAGACGTGGGTGCGCTCGCCGCGGGCGTGGCGTGGGCTTTGCCGCGCAGGCGTGTCGTCGGCGCTTGCGTGCTGTCGATGCGCAACCAAGTGCGCGAAGCGGAACGGGCCGCTGCTACGGCGGCACCGATGACCGCCGCCGCTGAGGCGGATCGATGACCAGGTGCAGATAGCGCTCGGGCTCGCGCAGATCGTAGGGATGCGCGTCGCCGAACGCGCGCAGTTGACTTCGATAGGCGTGTACCGCTCGCCATTTGGCATTGGCGGAACCCGGGCGGCGCAGCGATGCGCCCGCCTCTTTATCGATTGGCCCACATCGGCAGCCTTCGCGCGCTAGCGCCGCGAGTCGGGCGCTGGCGACATGCTTCATCCTTCGATACGGGGCCTCTTCATATACGACGAGGTGGGACAAACGCTGCCGACGCGCCAGCAAGCGGCAGGCATCGCCCACCAAGATGTGGTCGGCGTGGTAGAGCCCGAGCGGGGCGATCAGCGGTGCGCCGCCGTGTTGCAACCAGGCGTGCATGAGTGCGTGCGCGATGTCGACGGTAGGCGGGGACACCCCCTCTCGGTACTGACTATCGAGAAAGGACAATCGCACCGCGCGCGCGCCGACGATCGCAAGTGCGCGTTCGTCCTCGGCCATACGCGAACGTATCGCCACGCTCGAATCGCAATGTCCCGCGAATTGGTCCCATGACGTGCGTTGCGGCGGCGCGGGCTCGCCGCAAAAGACTGTGCACACGATCGACCCGGGGCGGCTCGCGAGCAGTTCGCCGCAACTGAACACCGCATCGTCGAGATGCGGCGAGACGACGAAGAGCGGCGCGGCGGCCTGGGGCAGCGGTGGGAAAGGGCGGTGCATGGCAGGCTTGCGCGAGCAAGGGCGATGCCTAGGTGCACGCGCGAACCATGCGCCTGTTGCGCGGCACTAACGCCGCGCGAGCGGCGGCGAGTGCGCTACGCTAGGCGGCGAGCGCCTGACGGATCGCTTCGGCCAAATCGCCGGCCGCGAACTTCGCGACATAGCCCGTCGCGCCCGCGTTCTTCACGTGCGTTTCATTGGCGGTGCCCGTCAACGACGAGTGGATGATGACGGGGATGTCGTGCATGCGGTCGTCGGCCTTGATTTGGCGGGTGAGCATGAAGCCGTCCATCTCCGGCATTTCGAGGTCGGTCAAGACGAGCGCAACCTTATCGCGGGTCCGAACGCCTTCTTTCTGCGCTTGGTCGGCAATTCTCGTCAGCGTATCCCAGGCTTCCTGCCCGGTTTTCGCCATGATGTACTCCGCGCCGAGCGCCGACAGGCTTTGCTCGATGAGCTTGCGTGCGAAGCCGGAATCGTCGGCGGCCAGAATCTTGGCGCCGCCGCGGATCGTGACCGACCTGCCGACGTCGGCGGTACCGACGCTCGGGTGTTGAGCCGGGAACACATCGCGCAGCACCTGCTCGACGTCTACGACCTGTGCGAGGCGCGAGTCGCCGGTATTGCCGTCGATGCGCGCAATGCTGGTGACCGAGCTGCCGCCGGCCGAGCCTTCGGCCGATAACACCTGATTCCATTCCAGGCGGACGATATCGTCGACTTCCTCGACCGCAAAGGCTTGGGTTGAGCGTGCGAACTCGGTGACGAGCAAGATGTTCAGCCCGCGCGTCGGGTTGCAGCCCATCAGCTTGGGCAGATCGATGACCGGAATGATTTGGCCGCGAATGTCGACGGCGCCGATCATGTGTTCCGATGCGCCGGCAATCGGCGTGATCGCCGGCATCGTCATGATCTCGCGCACCTTGAAGACATTGATGCCGTACAACTCGTGCGAGTCGTCCTGGCCGGGGGCGGCACCGAGCCTGAACAGCAACAGTTCGAACTTATTCGAACTCGTCAGATTGGTGCGTTCGTCGATCGAGTGGTGATCAGCGGCCATCGAATTTCCTCTTGGGTTGCGCCCGCGCGCACCGGTTGCACCAGGAAGAGAAATCCACCGACGGCGCTCGGGCTATAGCGTGGATAACGGCCGCCAGCCGGAAAAATTGATACCGATTCGCGTTTCCCCCAAGAAAGGTATCAAGTTTGGCGATACATCTGACGTTATATAACGCCAAGGGCGGCTATGCGAGTGAAGCGGCCGATCCTGCTCAACGCCTATCTGTCTTCGACCCAACGACTCATTCTCGCGATGATCGACGCTCTAGCGCCCGGACTGCCGCCTATCCAAACCGCCTTCCAGCCCGTGCTGTCGCTCTCTCACGGCGCGCCCGTCGGCTATGAAGCGCTCTTGCGCGCCACGCACGAGAACGCACCTTGTTCGCCTGAAGCCGCTTTTGCCGTGGCGCGACAGGCCGGGCGCTACGGTGAGTACGAGCGCGCTTGCACGCTCCATCACGTGCGCCGGTTCAACCGCTCGGCGGGTGCGGACAGCGTGCTGTTCCTCAATCTACATCCCGATGTGCTCGTCGATCCGGTGCACGGGCCCGCGCTGGCGGACGATCTGCTCGAAAGCGGGGCGGTGCCGGAGCGCGTCGTCATTGAAATTCTCGAGGCGCGGCAGGAGACGCCGACGGCGCTCGCCACCGCCGTCGCCAGGCTGCGCGAGCATGGATTCTTGATCGCACTCGACGATTTCGGCGCGGGGCTGACGAATCTGGGCCGCGTCTGGGACTTGCGGCCCGACGTCGTCAAGCTCGATCGTGAATTGATTTGTAAGGCTGTTTCCGATTATCGGAATGCGAGGAGCTTGCTACGCCTCATCGATTTACTGCACGACATCGGGACCTTTGTCGTTGTCGAAGGGATCGAGACAGAAGCGCAAGCGCGGCTCAGCGCCGATTGCGATGCCGATTTCGTCCAAGGCTACTTATTCGGGCGGCCCGCCATCGACCTCGATCTCGAAGCGGCATCGATCGGCCTCTCGATGCCCGGGTTCGGCATGCAGTTCGCGGATGCGCGCAAGCTGCGCCGGATCGCCGATCTCGACGAACTTGCACCGTATCGGTCCGCGTTCGGTCTGTTCAAGGAGGCGTGGTGCGCGGGCCGGCCGCCGGCGGAGGCCGCGCGGCATTTCATGAACGGGGAATGGGCCTTGCGCGTCTTCGTTCTCGACGATAGCGGCCGGCAAGTGGGCGAGAACATCGAATCGGACCGTCACGATTATTCCCGGCGCGCCACCTTTCCGCTGTTAGCGCGCCGGACGGGCGCCAATTGGTCCAAGCGCGCTTATTTTCGCGATGCGCTCTTACGCCCTGGCCAGACGATCGTCAGCGAGCCTTATATGTCGTCGAGCTCCAAGCATCTGTGTGTAACGCTTTCGGTGTACGTCCGGGTTGCGGGCCGTGGCTTCGTGCTCGGTGGCGACGTCTTGTTCGAAGGCCTGTGCCGGGCGCTCGCCTGAACCCCACGCGGGCAGGCGAGCGACGGCCGGCTTACATGTTCAGTTGCACCGCTTTCGCGCCGACCAGCGGATAAGCCGTGATCACCATGCCGTTTTGACCGAGGATGACGCGAACATCGTGGATCACGTACAAGGCGCCGCTATAGGTGAATCGGAAGGACCGGTACGTGCGCGGACGGTTGCCTTTTGCATCGGGGCGTTGTTGAACGTAATCGGCGTTCACGTCCGTCAATGCCGACATGACGATGTGCGCCAGCATATCGAGCGAATCGACCGGTAGCCCGTCCAACGCGGCCCAATCGCCTCGATGGCCTGCGTTGTCGCCCCCGCCCGTGCCCGGCGCCCAAATGTGTTCGAGGCCGAACGAGAAGCGTCGCCGCCCGGGTTGGCGCCTATCCGTGGCGTCGTTCAGAAAGACGATGCCGAGGTTGTCGCCGGTGCGGGCGCCGTCGACAGCAATCGCGCGTGTCATAAGGGGAAATTGCGATTCGGTCATCCCGCCGGGGCGGCTTCGTCCCGATGCATTGAATTGCGCGATCAAACGCCGGAAAGGATCGGACCGCCGCAGATCGGCGAACGCTTCCGCGGGACGCATATGGTATTGACCGTGCGACTGCACGAGCGGCGGCACAGCGAAGCGCTTGCCTTGGGTGCCGACCTTTTTCTGACTCTTCTTCGTGCATGCCTGCCAAGCGTTGCGGTTGCTGTCATCGTCCTCGCTCACCGCGGCGGGGTGGGGTTCGCCGAAGGCATCGCTGTGCGCGCAGCTTGCCTTGACTAACACCGCGCTGCCACCGCCGGCGGCCATTGGCTGTTCGGGGGCGAGCGCCGCGTCGGAGACAGCCACGACCGAGAGCGCTGCATCGAGCGCATTCGACGCACGAGTCCAATCGGCATTGAGCCACTGATCGAGACGCGTATTGCCGGTTCGAAGCGGTTGCGTCTCTCCCCGCGCCGACGCGCCGATTCCCGCGATTTGATCGAGCAGCCGGCGCACCGCACGGGGAGACAACGCGCCGATCGCAGTAAGGGCCGCATGATCCTGCACCGTGCAGGCATCGTTCGAGCCGGTGCCGCCGTTGGCGATATCGTCCCCGCAAAACAGGATGCCGGCTGCGCGCGCAAATGCCGATGCTTCGTCGTCGGGGTAGGCCGTAGCTTCGTAGATCGCATGGTCGATGTTAGGACGCGCTTGGATGAACGGAACGATCTCTACGAGCGCGAGATCTCGATGAGGCGCGTTGGCATCCGAGGCGCCGTCGAGGGAACATGCGGAATCGGCGCCGAGGAGTAAGCGTTCGATAAACCAACTACCGAACGTCGTTGCCGCCAGAATCCAGTCTTCGACGCACCGCTTCTTGCGCGCGTTCGATCCGCTGGCGTGGCCGCCGTCGCTGGCCAATGACAGCATCCGTTGCTCCACGAACGCAGCGGATCCGACGCGGCCGGCCACGAGCGCCCGATTCGTGTCGGCCGATCCGGCGCGTATCGCCTGCTGGATCCAGTGTGTCCAGGCCTCGGCGTCTACCTTCAGCTTCACGTCCGAAATCAGCCGCGCTCGTGCCACGATGCGGCCGGGGTACTGGGTCGAGTTGTCGCCCGCGGCAGCATTTTTCCCCGCCTGCACGGACGCTTCATCGACCGTCACAATGAGGTTGCTCGGCGCGGGCCCGGTGAGCGGCGTGTGCGTGCGGGGCAGGAAGTACGCTGTGACGAGCAGATGGGTTGCACCGCGCGAGAGGGCGCGCGAAAACGGAATCAACTGCGCCCAGGCACTTGCATCGCTGTTGGCGAGCGCGAGGGGCTTGGATCCGTGCACGGGGGTGAACGGATTGATATTGCCCGACGCCGACGGGCCGCGGTAAATCATGGTGAGCGCGTAGTCGCTCGTTTCACCGAAAATCCCGTCGTTCGTCTTGTCGGCGACCATGAGGAACCGCGCCATGCGCTTGGCATCGATGGGTATGACAAGCCGTACCGCGCGCAGGGCATCGTTTGATGTACCGGGAAGCGAAAGTTGTTCGGCGGGGCGATCAACGCCCTCGCGCTCCGGGAACGTTGTGCTGTTCGAGAACTGCGTCACGGCGCCGCCGTTGATTCGAACATTGTCGCGTACATGAAACCGTGCGCCATCGGCTGCGTCGACAAGCGTCGTTGCGAGTGCAGTGGTGCAAAGAAGGAGCGCGCGAACCGCGCGCGAAACGAGAGAATGAGACATGAGCCGGTCTCCATGGGATGGGAAGCGGGGCGGCCGATGCGGTTGCGCCGGAAGGGGCGCGCATCGACGAGCCGCAGAAACTAACGCTTCAAAGACGGGCAGGCGCTCAAGTTATTGAATTCTCGGACCGCGTCACCGCTTATCGCATGGCCGGCTCGCTCGCTCGCGCGCGATGCGCTAGACACAGCCGCGCGGCGTCTCGATCGGCGGGAGGCAATTGCGCCGCGAACGCGAACTGGCCGGCGATGAGCGTCGCAACGCACACGCCGTCGCGCAATGCGATGCGATTGGCTACCAGCGCCGGCACCTTCTCGCCGGGCAACACCGTGCCGACCACGTTGAGCGGATCGGCGGCACACACGCAAACGAACTGTCCATCGGGTGCACGCTTGCGTATGTCGCGCAGCAGCGGGAGGGCTTCGGGCAGCGCGAATTGCTCGCCCGATAGCCCGTTGACGAATCGGCCGCCGCGCACGAGGCCGCGCGCTTCGAGCCGATGAAAGACATGCAGCAGATCGCGCCAACGCGGCAACCACGCGGGCTCGCGTTCCAGCAATTGCCAGAATACGACGCCGTAGCGGCGCAGCAGCGACAGGGCGATATGCTCGCCCACCTCGGGCGGTAATGCATAAACGCTGGAGCGTAGCGCCCAGGCGCGTTCGGACGGCCGATCCGTTTGCTCTAGCGTCGATGGCTCCGATGGCTCCGATCGCTCCGGTAGCGATCGTCGCCGCAACAGCGCCCATCGCCCCGCGTCCTCCATCCCGCCGATAAAAGCGCCACGATGGGATCCGCGCCGAGCCGCCGAGCGTGACCCACGATGTCGTGCCACGGCGGGTGCGATCAGCGCACGCAGCCCGGCAAAACTGTCGGCGTTGACGAAGCCGCCGGCCACGAGCTCTCCGAGCGCCGCTTCCACCTCGAGCGGCAACGCGCGCGCTTCGCCGACGAGTTCATCGAAGAACATCGCACCGTGGTGCGACAGCGCGTCGAACAGCACCTTCGCGCGCGCGGAAAGCGTGTCGCTATCGGGCGGCTGAGCCAGGCGCCGATCGGCGAGCTCATGCCAGATCGACAGTGTGCGCCGCGGCAGTAAGACGATCGGTGTCGTGCGCACCGGCGCACCGGCGCCTCGCCCGGAGGCGGGAAATCGGGCCCAGACGAACCTGCCGGTGCGGCAGAGCGCGTCGAGCGAGCTGCCTGCGTAGTCGCGCAAACGCGCGGGCAGAATGTCCTCCTCCCACGCCCCGGCAGCGGCTTCGAAGCCTTCCAACTGCTCGAGCGCAGCCGCGAGCGCGTCGCGTCCCATGCCGCGGGCAGCGGGCGCGACACGCTGCCATTCGGTCAGAAAGCGCACGAAGTCGGCGCGTTCGACCGGCTCGATTTCGCGACGCAGCCGCTTGATCGTGTAGCGATGAATGCGCGCGAGCAAATGGCGCTCGCACCATTCGTCTTGCGCCGCGCCGGGGGTGAAGCGGCCTCTCATCGCATAGCCTTCGCTCTCGAGCTTTACGAGCGCCGCAGCCACGCTTGACGCCGGCAACGCGAGTGAGCGCGCGAGTGTGGGGACAGGCTCGGGTCCGAGGCCCGACAATCGCGCGCGTAGGATGTCGACGAGCGCGTCTTCGTACGGCCATTCGTCGTCGAAGCCCTTGGGCGCCTCCAGCCGCGGGGCGAAAGCCGCATCGGGGTAGACGGCACGCAAGCAGGTCAGGCGCTCGACGGGCAGCCACAACGCTTCGTCTTGTGCGATTTGCATGCGCGTGGCGCGTCCCGATCGTGCCAGGGCATCGAGCCATTGCGGCCATCCCTCGTGCGCTCGCGCTTCGGTTTCGTTGATGCATGCGAGGCTCGTCAACGCTTCATGCATTTCGTCGATGTCGCGTGCTTGCGGCCATGCCTCCTCGCGCACCGCAGCGATCGCATCGGCGTCGAGTGCGCCCAGATCGGAGGCGTCTTCCGGATTGCTCCAGCGGCGCGACAGTACTGCCTGCGTCCGGCGCTCTTCGAGCGGAGCATCGTCGAGAAAGGCATATGGCCGCGCGTTCAGAATCTCGGCGGCGAGGGGAGAGGGGGCCGAAAGCTCGCGCGTGACGAGCTCGATCTCGCCTTGCTCGATCCGCCGCAATAGCGCAAGCCATCCTTCGCAATCCATCGCTTCATGCAGGCAGTCGTAGATGGTTTGATCGACGAGGGGATGGCGCGGCAACTCCCGTTCGCCGACGATATTCTCAAGGCACGCCACCTGATCGGGGAAGACCGCGGCCAGCAAGTCCTCGCTCTTCATGCGCTGCAATTGCGGCGGCGTCTTGCGTCCGCCCGTGAAGCGCGGCAGTGCGAGAGAGGTCGTCGCGTTCCAGCGCCAGCGGACGTTGAAGAGCGGCGCGTCCAGCAACGCCTGAATCAGAACGTGTTCGGCACTGTTCGAATGCAGGAAGCGCCATACTTCCTCGAGCGACAAGCTATGGCTGCCCGTCAGCGACAGAATGATCGCGTCCTCGGTCGCGGCCGCTTGCAGCTCGAAGTTGAACGTGCGGCAAAAACGCTTGCGCAGCGCGAGGCCCCACGCACGATTGATTCGGCTGCCGAACAACGAATGGATGACGAGCTGCGTGCCGCCCGATTCGTCGAAGAATCGCTCCATGACGAGCGTGCGTTGCGTCGGCAATACCGATAGCGCCGCGCGCGCGCGAGCGAGATAGTCGACGATTTGACGGGCGGCGCTTTCGTCGATGGCGAGCGCTTCTGTCAGCGCCCGCACGACATTTTCGCGTGCGAGAGGGTCGTTGTCGGGCGTGTTCCCGGATTGCTTTGCTGCATCGAGCAGCGCATCGATGCGCATTCTGAGCCGAGAAACGGCTGCCGACAGTTCATCGCTGCGGCCGGGCGCCTCGCCGAGCCAGAACGGGATATTCGGCGCTTGTCCCTGGGCGTCGACGACGCGCACGCGGCCGGGCTC
>Ga0207705_10000648_pt1 | contig 28951 bp, 39 predicted proteins | sample KBSC13metaG_FD_184314 | JGI IMG/M metagenome (GOLD analysis project Ga0207705, IMG submission 184314) | Corn rhizosphere microbial communities from Kellogg Biological Station, Michigan, USA - KBS C1-3 metaG (SPAdes) (version 2) | ecosystem: Host-associated > Plants > Roots > Rhizosphere > Soil ... | reverse complement strand
GCTGTGGGCAAGGCGTTCGAACTTGATCCGGAGCATCCGGTTGGAGGCCGGGCTCCTGGACAGATCGGCCTGCCCCGCGGCGGAAAGGCGGAGCGCCAGCCGCCGCCGGTTGTCGGGGTCCGCCTGGCGCTCGACGAGTCCGGCGCGAACCAGGGCATCGACCGACCGGCTGACCGCCGGGGCGCCTCGCTCAACGGCCGCGGCCACTTCGTTGAGGGTCGCCGGTTCGCTTTCTCCGATCGCCGCGAGCAATTTGCGGCGCGTGGCCTCGGCGCGTTCCGCGGGTCCGTCCGCCACCCATTTGTGAGCGACGTCCGTGAAGCGCGACGCGAGGGCCCCAGGCCCGTGAGAAAGGCTGGATTGCTGCACGGCAACTATTTGGACAGCAATATGGTTGCCCGAGTCAAGTAGCTCCGGTGCTTGCGCTTCTCGCCGTTCGCCGCAATGGCCTGCAAATGAGCCCAGCCGAGCCGCGCCCCCGCCTTCCGCGCAACATCTGGGTCCTCGGCTTCGTCAGCCTGTTCATGGACCTGTCGAGCGAGATCTATCATGCGCTCCTCCCGGCCTTCGTCACCATCGTCCTCGGGCTGCCGGCGACGGCCCTCGGGGCGATCGACGGAGTCGCCGAAGCCACCGCCAATTTAGCCAAGCTCTTTTCGGGCCGCCTCTCCGACCGCAGCCAGAGGCGCAAGCCGTGGATCATGGCCGGCTACGGACTTGCAGCTGCCTCCAAGATCCTGTTCCCGCTGGCGGCCAGCGCTCCCGCGCTGATGGTCGCCCGCTTCACCGACCGGATCGGCAAGGGGATTCGCGGAAGCCCCCGCGATGCGATGGTCGCCGACGAAGCGCCGCCGGAGATTCGCGGCCGCGCGTTCGGGCTGAGACAGGCGCTCGACACTGCTGGGGCGCTGCTGGCGCCGCTCGCGGCGATCGCGCTCATGGCGCTGTTCATGAGCGACATTCGCGCCGTCTATTGGATCGCGATCGTCCCTGCGGCGATCTCCTTCCTTCTGGCCTGGCTCGTCCTTCGCGAGCCCGAGAGCCACGTGCCAGTCACGAAACGAGCGCCCTTCTTCCGCGGCTTTCGAAACCTGAACAAGGAGACGAAGCGGCTGCTTGGAGTCGGGTTCCTGTTCACCCTCGCCCGCTTCTCGGAAGGGTTCCTGATCCTCAGGGGCATCGACATCGGGCTGAGCGAAGCCCTGTCGCCGCTGACCCTCGCGATCTTCAACCTCGCTTATGTGGCGCTCGCTTATCCGGCGGGAGCACTCAGCGACCGGATGAGCCCGCGAACCATCCTGATGGCGGGAATCGGCATTCTGATTGCCGGCGATCTGGTCCTGGCGTGGAGCGTCGGCTTCGGCGGGCTCGTGCTCGGCGTGGCCCTGTGGGGCGGCCACATGGCGCTGACCCAGGGAATCTTCGCGCGGATGATCGCCGACAGCGCGCCGGGCGAGCTTCGAGCCACCAGCTTCGGCGCCTTCTACTTCGTCACCGGCATTGCGGGGCTGCTGGCAAGCCTCGGCGCCGGCTGGTTGTGGGACCGCGAAGGCGCGGCCGCGGTGTTCTTCACCGGCGCCGGGATTGCCGCTCTCGCCTGGGCGATGCTCGCGCTCCTGCCGGACGAACCGCGCGCTACCGCGTGAACTTCTCTCCCGCCTCGGCCTTGTCCAGCAACAGCCTGGAGAAGCCGAACTCGGGCTTCATCCGCTGTTCCTGCTGCTTGAGGCCGGCGACGATCTTGGTCAGCCGCTCGATATTGTCGGCCCAGTACATCGGCCCGCCCTTGTAGACCGGCCAGCCGTAGCCATAGACCCACACCACGTCGATGTCGGACGCGCGCTGCGCCATGCCTTCCTCGAGGATTTTCGCGCCTTCGTTGACCATCGGATAGATCGTGCGCTCGACGATTTCTTCGGGCGTGATTGTGCGGCGCTCGACGCCCTTCTCAGCCGCGAATTTCTCGATGATCTGCTGCACGATTGCCGACGGGCTCGGCCGGCGCTTCTCGTCATAATCGTAGAATCCGGCGCCCTTCTTCTGCCCCCAGCGCTCGATCGCGCACAAAGCGTCGCGAAGGGACTCGATCCGGTTCGGGTCGCGGTGCCAGCCGATATCGACCCCGGCGAGGTCGGCCATCTGGAACGGCCCCATCGGCATCCCGAAATCGACATGGACCTTGTCGATCTGCTCTGGGCTCGCGCCTTCCAGAAGCAGCTTCATCGCCTCGACCTGCCGCGGCATCAGCATCCGGTTGCCGATGAAGCCGTGGCAAACGCCGGCCACCACGGGCACCTTCCTGATGCGCTTGCCGAGTTGCATCGCAGTCAGAAGCACATCGGGCGCGGTCTTTTCGCCGCGAACGACCTCGAGCAGCTTCATCACGTTGGCCGGCGAGAAGAAATGCATCCCGAGCACGTCCTGGGGCCGCGACGTCGAAGCCGCGATCTCGTCGACGTTAAGATAGCTGGTGTTCGACGCGAGGATGGCGCCGGCCTTGGCGATCTTGTCGAGGCGGCCGAACACCTCCTTCTTCACGTCCATATTCTCATAGACGGCCTCGATGATGAGGTCGCAGTCCGCCAGCGCTTCGAAATCGAGCGTCGGGCTCAGCAGCCCCATCGCTTTTTCGACTTGCTCGCCCGTGAACCGGCCCTTGGCTGCGCTCGCCTCGTAATTGTTGCGAATCACGCTCGTGCCGCGGTCGAGAGCGTCCTGGCCCATCTCGACGATGGTGACGGGGATTCCGGCGGTGAGGAAGTTCATCGAAATTCCGCCGCCCATCGTCCCGGCGCCGATCACGCCGATCCTGCGGATATCGCGCGGCTTGGTGTCCTCGGGAATGTCGTCGATCTTGGCGGCCTTGCGTTCGGCGAAGAAGAAATATTGCTGCGCCCTGGCCTGCTGCCCGCTCATCAGTTCCATGAACAGCTTGCGCTCTTCGATCACGCCTTCGGAGTAGGGCTTCCGGGTGGCCACTTCGACTGCCCGGATATTGGCTTCCGGAGCGTCAAAGCCCTTGAACTTGCGGGCATTTGCGTTGCGGAATTGTTCGAAGATTGCCGGGTCGAAGTCGCGGATTCGGTCGGTCCGCTCGGACGATTTCACTAGCGGGCGTATGTCGCGAACCTCCTCTGCGAAAGCGACGGCGTGCGGAACGAGATCGCCTTCCACGATGCGGTCGACCAGCCCCGCCTCATAGGCTTCCTTCGCGCCGATCGGGTTGCCGGTCGCGCACATCTGCAGCGCGTGGCCGACTCCTGCGACTCGCGGCAGCCGCTGGGTGCCGCCCGCGCCGGGCAGAAGGCCGAGCTTCACCTCGGGAGTGCCCAGCTTCGCGGTCGGCACCGCCACTCGATAATGGCAGCCGAGCGCGACCTCGAGCCCGCCGCCCAATGCGGTCCCATGGATCGCCGCAACGACCGGCTTGGTGCAATCCTCGATCCTGTCCACGACCTGCGGAAGCCAGGGCATGACCGGCGGCTTTCCGAACTCGGTGATGTCGGCGCCGGCGAAGAAGGTCTGGCCTTCGCAGGCGATGACCACCGCCTTGACGGTCTCGTCGGCCTCGGCTTCCTCGATCGCATCGACCAGCCCCTGGCGGACCGCCGCGGACAGCGCGTTCACCGGCGGGTTGTTGGATTCGATGATCAGCACGTCGCCGTGGTGCCGGGTGGAAATCGGGTTGGTCACTCAACTTCTCCGAATGTCAGGCCGAGGCTCGACCATAGTCCTGGATCGAAAAGGGATGCGAGGCGGAAAGGCCGCCGTCGACGGCAATCGCCTGGCCATTGACGTAGCTTGCCGCATCGGAAGCCAGGAACAGCGCGACCGATGCGATCTCGTCAGGCTCTCCGCCGCGCTTCATCGGGTTGAGGCGGCCGATCCGCTCCTCGCGGCCGGTGGAGCGCGCCCATTCGTAGAATTGCGCGGTCATTCCGGTCTCGATCAGGCCGGGACAGAGGGCGTTCACGCGAATGTTGGACCCGGCGAGCTGGGTGGCCGCCACCTTCACAAGACTGATCACTCCCGCCTTCGAGGCGGAATAAGCCGCGCCGCCCGCACCGGCGCGAAGGCCGGCGACCGACGCCGTGCAAATGATCGAGCCGCCGCCGCGATCCTTCATGTGCGGCGCGGCATATTTGACGAGCAGGAACGGTCCGATCAGGTTCACCTGCAGGATCTGCTGCCAGTCGGCACCGGTCTGCTCGAAAATCCCGGCCATTCCGCCGGAAATTCCGGCGTTGGCAAAAACGATGTCGACTCCGCCGAAATCGGCGACGGTCTTCTCGACGAGCGCCTCCACCTCGGCTTCGGACCCGGCGTTGAGCGGAGTGATGCCCGGCGCCTCGGCGATGTCGGCCGCAACCACCGTGGCGCCTTCGCAGCGGAACAGCTCCGCGGTGGCGAGCCCGATTCCCGCCGCGGCGCCGGTGATGATCGCAATCTTGTGATCAAGCAGGCCCATCAGTTGCTGTCCCGTGGCCGGTGCTTCTCGAATTCGATCTTCGCGATCGCGCGATTGTGGACCTCGTCCGGCCCGTCGGCGAGGCGAAGCGTTCGGATATGGGCCCAGCTCATCGCCAGCGGCGTGTCCTGGCTAACGCCCGCGCCGCCGAACGCCTGGACGGCATCGTCGATGACCTTGAGCGCCATTTGCGGTGCCTTGACCTTGATCATCGCGATTTCGGCTTTGGCGGCCTTGTTGCCGGCGCGGTCCATCATGTCGGCGGCCTTGAGGCACAGCAGCCGGGTCGCCTCGATCTCGATACGCGCCTCGGCGATCCGTTGCTCCCAGATGCCGTGCTCCGACAGGCGCTTGCCGAACGCGACTCGGCCCTGCAGCCGCTCGCACATCAGGCCGAGTGCTTCCTCGGCAGCGCCAATCGTGCGCATGCAATGGTGGATCCGCCCCGGCCCCAGCCGCCCTTGGGCGATTTCGAAGCCTCGTCCCTCGCCGAGCAGCAGGTTTGCCGCGGGCACACGAACATCGCCGAGCCGGATTTCCATGTGCCCGTGCGGCGCATCGTCATAGCCATAGACGGTCAGCGCCCGCTCGACGGCAAGCCCGTCTGAGTCCATCGGCACCAGGATCATCGACTGCTGCTTGTGCGCCGGAGCACCCGGATCGGTCTTGCCCATCAGGATCGCGACCTTGCAGCGCGGGTCGCCGGCGCCCGACGACCACCATTTGCGGCCGTTGATGACGTAATCGGTGCCGTCGCGGATGACGCTGCATTCGATGTTGGTTGCATCCGACGAGGCGACCCCCGGCTCGGTCATCAGGAAGGCCGAGCGGATTTCTCCGCGCATCAGCGGCGCCAGCCAGCGCTCCTTCTGCTCTCGCGTCCCGTAGCGGTGAAGCACCTCCATGTTGCCGGTGTCGGGCGCCGAGCAGTTGAACGCTTCGCTCGCCCAGGGGATTCGCCCCATCTCCTCGGCGCAAAGCGCATATTCGAGGTTAGTCAGCTGCTCGCCTTCGAAATCAAAGCTGTCGTCGACCATCGGCACGGCACGCGCGGGCGGCATGAACAGATTCCAAAGCCCCGCTTCGCGCGCCTTGGTTTTCAATTCGTCGATCAGCGGGATCGGCTGCCAGCGCTCGCCGGTCGAATGCTGCTGCCGATAATCCGCCAGCCGAGGCCGGATTTCAGAATCGACAAACCCGCGAACGCGGTCGCGGAACTGGGCCTGGCGCTCGGTGAGCTCGAAATCCACGACCGAGCGCTGCCAGAAATGCTCTGCCTTTGCCAGTCCGGCGAATTAGCGGGGGCGCTCCAGCAGGAAGTTGAGCCTGGCGCTTGCGATCGGCTGGTCGCGCTGCTCCTGCCAGGCGAATGCCTCGACATTGGCGATGGTCGAGCCGAGCCGCTCGATGACCGCGGTTGCAAAGGTCTCCCGCTCAAGCCCCGGGCGCATGTAGTCGACGGTCACCGTCACCGGCTTCATCACCACTTCGTCGTCGCCGATTTCCCGCGCGAGGCTGCTGAACGCCGCGAATTCGAGAAGGCCCGCGATCGCTCCGCCGTGAAGGAAGCCGGGACGTCCGACGACATCGTCGTGAAACGGCATGACCACCCGGACGGCGCCGTCAAGCTGCTCGAACCGGAGCTTCAGAAGGTCTGCGTAAGGCGGGATTGCGGGCACGCCCGCTGCCTAGACCAGCTGCGAGCGCGCCAAAAGCCGGGACTGCTCAGGCTTTCGCCTTAAATCCGCACAAGGTGCCCAGGACGAAGCAGGTGAACAGGTCCAGCCGAACCTTTCCATCAGGTTCGTCCCATCCGAAATAATTCGCGCCCCATCCGAAGAGCGCGACGAAGAGCGCGATTGCGATACCAGCCAGCATCGTTCCTACCCTCCGGCTGTCGGTGACATGCCGGCAGCCTCGCTAGAATCCTCCGCATCGGTAAACAGAGCGTAAAGCTTGCCGCCGTGAGGCAAGATCGGCATAGGCGCGGCCATGAAAGCACACGTCTTCATCACCCTGAAACCCGGTGTTCTCGATCCGCAGGGCAAGGCCATTCATCATGCGCTCGAAGGGCTCGGTTTTTCGGGCGTCAACGACGTCCGTGCCGGCAAGCTGATCGAACTCGACCTTGCGGACGGCACCAAGGATTCCGACATCGAGGACATGTGCCGAAAACTGCTCGCCAACACGGTGATCGAGAATTTCCGGATCGAGCGCGGAGCCTGACCAATGAAGACTGCGGTCATCGTCTTTCCCGGATCCAATTGCGACCGCGACCTCGCAGTCGCTCTGGAGCAGGTGACCGGCCGCGCCCCGGCGATGGTGTGGCACAGGGACACCGAGCTTCCGGACGGTACCGACTTCATCGGCATTCCGGGCGGTTTTTCGTACGGCGATTACCTGCGCTCGGGAGCGATGGCGGCGCGCTCGCCGATCGTCCGTGCCGTGATCGACGCGGCCAGTCGCGGAGTGCCGGTGCTCGGCGTCTGCAACGGATTCCAGGTGCTCACCGAGACGGGCCTTCTTCCGGGCGCGCTGATGCGTAACGCCGGGATCAGCTTCGTGTCGCGGCCGGTGGAATTGACGGTCGAAAACAGCCAGACGCTCTTCACGAGCGGCTACGAGGCCGGCGAGACGATCCGGATCCCAGTCGCCCACCACGACGGCAATTACCAGGCCGACGAAGCCACTCTCGACCGCCTCGAGCAAGACGGCCGAGTCGCCTTCCGCTACGCCGAGGAGGTCAACGGCTCCGCCCGGCGGATCGCCGGAATCGTCAACGACGCCGGCAACGTCCTCGGGATGATGCCGCACCCGGAGAGAGCGATCGAGCCGGCGCACGGGAGAACCGACGGCAGACGACTTTTCGAAGGCCTTCTCGAAACTGTCGCCTGAGTTCTGTCTCTCGGCAGTTCATTCCGATACACTCGCCGCCACGCGCCCGTAGCTCAGTTGGACAGAGCACGAGCCTTCTAAGCTTGGGGTCGCAGGTTCGAATCCTGCCGGGCGCGCCACTGCTGGAGCGGCGAGCAGGTGCGCCGCCGGCGATCCTTCTTCAGAATCAACACGATCCGGTTGACATTCCCTCCAGAGAGGGCGTTTCTACTCACCAAAGGTGATAGTCCGTTCTGGAGATAATCGCTCATGGCCAGCCCTCGCGCCCAGCGGCAGCGCGCAATCGTCGACATCCTCCGCGAGAACAGTCCGCTCGGCCACGAAGAGGTGAGCGCCAGGCTCGGCGCCGCCGGTTACCAGGTCAGCCGGGCGACCGTCTCGCAGGATCTCGAGCAGATCGGCGCGATGAAAGTGAAGCGAGGGCCAAGTCTTGGCTATGCGCTTCCCGACCAGCTTGCCGACCGCGACCGCTCGGGCACACGGCTCCGCCGAATCTTCGGTGAGTGGGTGCAGTCGATCGAGACCTCGGGGAACCTGATCGTCGTCAGGACTCCACCCGGATCGGCGGGCCTCGTCTGTCTCGCGCTCGACCAGGCGAAGCTGCCCGAGATCGCCGGGACAATCGGCGGCGACGACACCTTATTCATCGCCGTCCGCAGCGGGCTTCCAGTCGAACCGCTCGCCCAGCGCCTGAGGGAATTCGTCGAGCTCGGCTGAAGCTTTCAGCCAACCAGCTTCCCCGGATTCATCAGCCCCTGCGGATCGAGCGCCTGCTTGATTGCCCGGAGCGCCGCCAGGTCGCCTGGAGCCGCGAGCCGCTCGAGCTCGCCGCGCTTCATCTGGCCAATCCCATGCTCGGCCGAGATCGATCCGCCGGCCGCGGTCACGAGGTCGTCGACGAACCGCTCGATCTCGTGCCCTTCGCTCTCGTTCCAGCCCGGCTTTGCCCGGCTTCCGGCGCGGACGTGGAAGTGGAGATTGCCGTCGCCGAGGTGACCGAAGGCGCTGGCGACGGTGCCGGGAAAGGCAGTTTCGACCGCAGCTTTCGATTCGAGGAGGAAACGCGGCATGTCGGCGACCGCGACGGAGATGTCGTGCGCAGTCGACGGTCCCTCCGCCCGCTCCGCCTCGGAGATGGAGTCGCGGATCCGCCACAGCGCCTCCGCCTGGGCCTCCGAAGAGGCGACCATCGCATCCTCCACCAGCCTGCCCTCGATGGCGCCGGCGAGGAGCGACTGGAGCAGCTCGACAGGATCGAGGTCGGGCGCCGACGACGTCGCCTCGATCAGCACGTTCCACTCGTGCTCGCCATCGAGCGGCTTGCGGGTGCCGGGAATGTGCCGGAGCACGAGCGCGAGCGAATCCGAAGGCACCAGCTCGAAGCCCTCGATGCGGTCTGTCCGGGCCTCAAAATCGCGAAGCAGCGAAAGCGCCGACTGCGGGTCGCGAACTCCCGCCCAGCCGACCGCGCGCGAATAAAGTGCCGGGACCAGCCGAAGCGCCGCGGCGGTGACGACTCCGAGCGTACCTTCGGCGCCGATCAGCAGTTGGTCGAGATTGTAGCCGCGATTGTCTTTTTTCAGGCCCGACAGGCCGCTGTGGATCGAGCCGTCGGGCAGCACCGCCTCCAGCCCGGCGACCAGCGAACGCATGGTTCCGAAACGAAGCACCTGAGTCCCTCCGGCGTTGGTCGAGATTAGCCCGCCGACGGTGCAGCTTCCGCGCGCGCCGAGAGTCAGCGGGAATCGCCGCCCGACTGCCGCAGCCTGCTCGTGCAGTTGCGCAAGGATCATCCCTGCTTCGGCAATTGCGACACCATGCTCGGCGCTGATCGAGCGAAGCCGGTTCATCCGCCGGAGCGACAGGATCAATGCGGAGCCGTCGCCGGGCGGAGTCGCGCCGCCGACCATCGATGTATTGCCCCCCTGAGGCACCAGCGGCACGCGCTGGGCTCCGGCGAGCTTGACGATGGCAGCGACCTCTTCGGTCGAAGCCGGCGAGAGGATCGCCCGCGCCCGCCCGTGGAATCGGCCGCGCCAGTCGGTCAACCACGGGTCAATGTCCGTGGGATCGCTTACGGCTGATTTCGGCCCGAAGCGGGCACGAACTTCATCGATCAGGGCGGATTGGGCATCGCTCACGCTTGCTTACTTGGCATTGGCGCCGCCGCGCGGCAAATCACATGCATGGCCGACCAACCGCGCATCACCCTCATCGTCGCCCGCTCGCTTGCCGGCGTGATCGGCCGCGAGGGCAAGCTGCCTTGGCACATCCCCGCCGACCTCAAGCGCTTCAAGGCGCTGACGATGGGGACGGCGATGGTAATGGGCCGAAGGACGTTCGAGAGCCTGCCCGGGCTTCTCCCCGGGCGGCGCCACATCGTCCTGACGCGCGACCCGGACTGGCAGCCGCAAGGCGTCGAGATCGCCCATGGAGCCGACGAGGCGCTCGCGCTTGCGGGGGACGATCCGGTCTCCGTCATCGGCGGCGCTGACGTGTTTGCCTTGTTCCTTCCAATGGCCGACCGGGTCGAACTCACCGAGGTGCTCGCCGACATTCCGGGCGACACGGTGATGCCGGACCCGCGCCAGGCGACTGAATGGAAGGAGACCGAAGTCTCGGTCCATGCCCCCGAGGGAGGCCGCCCCGGCTTTCGCTTCGTGACCCTGGACCGGGCCTAGCCGCTATCTGGCGGCCGCGGCGTAGCGGCCGAGCTGCTGTGCGAGCACATGGTCCACCGCGGGCGCGAGCTTGTCGGCATTGGCGTGGACGAAACCGCTCGTTCGATAGTCGATCCTGACCGTAGTCCCGTCGGCCACCGGATCGAAGGTCACGTCCATGATCCCGTTCGTCCCCTCGTAAAGCAAAGGACCGAGCGAGCCCGTCATCACCAGCCGCTTCGGCGGCAACGCAACGGCCACGCGCATGTGCTCGACTCCGCTGCTGCCGCCGATTCGCTCGCAAAAGCAGCCGCCGGGTCTGGCGTCCAGGCTGAGATTCGACGTGTTGCCGGAATAGCTGTGCTCGGCCGACCACCACCGCCCGATTTGAAGGAAAGCGGCCCATGCCGCGGCGGGCGCAAGCTTTGTCTGGACACTCTCCCGAACCTCGAAATCATGGGCGTCGGCGCTAACCACCTCCGCCGTCGCGGGCACCGAAATCAGGACTGCGATCGCTGCAAGATATTTCATGGCTCGCCTCCCGAACGGAGGATTGCACGAGCTAGGCTGCGCCGTCCAGAATCGAGTCGATCGTGGCGGCAACCGTTTCGACGCTCGCCATGCCGTCGACGCGGCGCACCAGTCCGCGCTCCTGGTAATAGGGCAGGATCGGCGCGGTCTTGGCGCGATATTCGGCGAGGCGGGTGCGCACCGTCGCTTCATTGTCGTCGGGGCGGCGCTTGAAGTCATGGCTGCCGCAGACGTCGCACGTGCCTTCGACCTTCGGCAGCTTGTACTGGTCGTGATAGGGCGCGCCGCACATCGCGCAGCTGAACCGGCCAGTAATCCGCTCGACCAGCACCTCTTCGTCGACCTCCAGCTCGATCACATGGTCGAGCCGGCGTCCGCGCTCGGCAAGAAGAACGTCGAGGGCTTCCGCCTGGGCTCGGGTGCGCGGGTAGCCGTCGAAGATGGCGCCGCGGTCGCCAATCGCGTCGAGCCGCTCGCCGATCAGCGCGCTGACGATCGCGTCGCTGACCAGCTCGCCGGCTTCCATCACGGCCTTGGCCTTGAGGCCGACCGGAGTCCCCTGGGCGACGGCAGCGCGAAGCATGTCGCCGGTCGACAGCTGGATCATTCCGCGACTGGCTTCCAGCCGTGCGGCCTGGGTCCCCTTACCCGCCCCCGGAGGCCCAAGCAGGATGATGTTCATGGATCCGCGCTCCCCCACGCGTCCGCGGCTAGCGGCGCTTCCCGCTTTTCAGCTTCGCCTTCTTGATCAGGTTCCCATATTCGTGAGCGATCAGGTGGCTCTGGATCTGCGTGACCGTGTCCATCGTCACATTGACGACGATGAGCAAGCTGGTGCCGCCGAGACGGAACGGAATTCCGGCCTGGGCGAACAGGAATTCGGGAATGAGGCAGATCAGCGCCAGATAGGTCGCGCCGACGACCGTGATCCGGGTCAGCAGATAGTCGAAATAATGTTCGGTCGCCTTGCCCGGACGAATGCCGGGGATGAACCCGCCATGCTTCTTAAGATTGTCCGCCGTTTCCTCGCTGTTGAACTGGACCGCGGTGTAGAAGAAGGTGAAGAAGACGATGCCGCCACCGTAGAGCAGCATGTAGAGCACGCTTCCGTGCTGCAGGTAGGTGCTGATGGTGATGAGCCAGTCGCTGGTCGCGGTTCCGGCCTGCGCGCCCTTGCCCATCCACTGGATGACCGTCAGCGGCATGATCAGCAGCGACGACGCGAAGATCGGCGGGATCACGCCGGAGGTATTGATCTTGATCGGCAGATGCGAGCGCTCCTGCTGCATCAGCCCGCGCGCCGTCTGCCGCTTCGGATATTGGATGAGGACTCGGCGCTGCGCCCGCTCCATGAAGCAGATGAAGGCGACTAGGGCCAGCGACAGGAAGACGATTCCGGCCACCAGCATCGGGTCCATCGTCCCGGTGCGGCCGCCCTCGAACAGCTGCGCGATCGCCTGCGGCAGCCTGGCAACGATGCCCGCCATGATGATCAGCGAAACGCCGTTGCCGATACCTCGGCTGGTGATCTGCTCGCCGATCCACATCAGGAACAGCGTTCCGCCGACAAGGCTGATCGTGCCGGCTGCCTCGAAGACGAGGCCCGGCTGGACTACCGCCGCAATGCCCTGCCTGAGCGCCTGCGCCTCGAGGCCGCGAACGACCATGTAGCCCTGCACGAGTACCAGCACGACGGTCAGGTAGCGGGTGTATTGGTTGAGCTTCTTGCGACCGCTCTCGCCTTCTTTGCGAAGCGCCTGCCACGGCCCGTACATCGTCCCTCCGAGCTGAACGACGATCGAGGCGGTGATGTAGGGCATGACTCCGAGAGCGATGACGCTCATGCGCTCGAGAGCGCCGCCCGAGAAGGTATTGAAGACGTCGAGGATTCCGCCGCTCTGGGTCTCGAACAGCGCCTGCATCGCCGCCGGGTCGATGCCTGGAATCGGGACGAACGAGAGGAATCGGAACAGGATCAGCGCGCCGAGCGTGAACCACAGGCGCTTCTTGAGCTCGGTTGCCTTGGCGAAATTGGCAAGGCTGATGCTTGAAGCGAGTTGGTCGGCTGCGGATGCCATCGGTGTGGAGTTCCTCTAGATTGCGCCGCTCATATAAGCCGCACTTTCGTCATTGCGAGGAGCGAAGCGACGAAGCAATCCAACTGGACCGCTTCGCTCCGCTCGCAGTGACGGTTCAGGCGTTCCCGGTCGCTTTCGCCTTGGCGCTGCCCTTCTTGGCGGCGGCGAGCTCGGCGGGATTCTTCGGCTCGATGATCTCGATCGAACCGCCAGCTTTCTCGACCGCTTCACGGGCGCCTTTGGAAATGCCCGCGACGCGGACGGCGAGCTTCGCCTTCAATTCGCCCTTGCCGAGCAGGCGCACGCCGTCGCGGCCGCCGCGGGCGAGACCGGCACCCTTGAGCGCGTCGTGGTCGAGGGTGGCCTTGGGGTCGAGCTTGCCGGCGTCGATCGCCTTCTGCACCGCGCCCACGTTCACCTCGGCATAGTCGCGAGCGAAGATGTTGTTGAAGCCGCGCTTCGGCAGCCGCATGTGGAGCGGCATCTGCCCGCCCTCGAAGCCCCAGATCGAGACGCCCGAGCGGCTCTTCTGGCCCTTCTGGCCGCGGCCGGCGGTCTTGCCCTTGCCCGAGCCGATTCCGCGTCCGACGCGCATCCGGCCCTTGCGGGCGCCCTCGTTGTCCTTGATTTCGTTCAGTTTCATGTCGTTGCACTCGCTTTCGCTTTTGTCGCGCAGCGCCCGTCTCCGGGCGCGGGATGGGTCAGGCCGCCTCGACGGCAAGCAGATGCTGGACCTTGCGGACCTGGCCCCGAACGTCCGGCGTGTCGTCGACCTCGACGGTGCGGCCCATCTTGTTGAGCCCGAGGCCGACGAGGGTCGCCCGCTGGGTCTTGTCGCGCCGGATCGGCGATCCGGTCTGGGTAATCTTGATCTTCGCCATCACTTTCACTCCGTGATCGCTTCGGCCTGGGCCTCGGCCTCGGCCGTCGTGGCGCCGCCACGACCGAGCAGGTCGGCGACCTTCTTGCCGCGGCGCTGAGCAACCGAGCGTGGGCTGGTCTGCTCCTTGAGCGCCTCGAAGGTCGCGCGGATCATGTTGTACGGGTTGGACGTGCCGACCGACTTCGTGACCACGTCGGCAACGCCGAGGCTCTCGAAAATCGCGCGCATCGGGCCGCCGGCGATGATCCCCGTTCCGGCCGGAGCCGAACGGAGAGTCACGCGCCCTGCGCCAAAGTGACCGAGGCCGTCGTGATGAAGCGTGCGCCCATCGCGAAGCGGGACCCGGATCATCGCCTTCTTGGCTGCAGCGGTCGCCTTGCTGATTGCCTCGGGGACCTCCCGCGCCTTGCCGTGGCCGAAGCCAGCCCGGCCCTTGCCGTCGCCGACGATCACGAGCGCAGCGAAACCGAAGCGCTTGCCGCCCTTCACCGTCTTCGACACGCGGTTGATGTGGACCAGCTTCTCGATCAGCTCTTCCCCGCCCTCGTCGTCGCCGCCGCGCCCGCGCCGGTCGTCACGCCGCCCGCGGCCGCCACGATCGCCGCCGCGCCCGCGTCCGCCACCGGGACCGCGACCGCCGCCACGTCCGCCACGCGGACGCTGCTGCGGCGGCTGCTGCTGCTCGGGTGGAGCATGAGGCGCCGCTTCCGCAGTGCCTTCGGTCTTGACGACGACGTCCTCTTTTGCGGGGACTTCGGTCTGCGCCTCGGCGACCCCGTCCTGGGTCACTTCGGGGGTTTCGTTCTCTTGCACCATCTAGAACTCCAATCCGCCTTCGCGGGCGGCATCGGCCAGCGCCTTGACGCGGCCATGGAACAGGAAGCCGCCACGGTCGAAGACGACGGCCGAAACGCCGGCCTTCTTCGCGCGCTCGGCGATCGCCTTGCCGACGGCAGCCGCGCCGTCGCGGGTCGCGTTCGCCTTGCCCTTGAGATCCTTGTCCAGGGTCGAAGCTGCAGCCAGCGTCTTGCCGGCGCGGTCGTCGATCACCTGGGCATAGATGTGCCTGCCGGAGCGATGCACCGACAGGCGCGGCTTGCCCGACGAGACTCCGCGAAGCGCGGTCCGGACCCGGCGGCGCCGGCGGTCGAAGAGAGAGAGTTGAGCCATGGCTACTTCTTCTTGCCTTCTTTGCGGAAGATAAACTCGCCGCGATACCTGATGCCCTTGCCCTTGTACGGCTCGGGCTTGCGCCAGCGCCGGATCTCGGCGGCGACCTGGCCCACCTTCTGCTTGTCGATCCCGCTGATCTCGATCGTGTTGGCGTCGGGAGTCTTGACGTCGACTCCTTCGGGAAGCGGGAAGTTGACGTCGTGGCTGTAGCCGAGCTGAAGCCTCAGGTTCCGGCCCTGAGCCTGCGCACGATAGCCAACGCCGCTGATCTCGAGGACTTTCGAGAAGCCCTCGGTGACACCGGTGACCAGATTGTCGACCAGGGTCCGCTGCATGCCCCAGAAGGCTCGCGCCTGCTTGGTGTCGTTGCCCGGCTTGACGACGATTCCGTCGTCGCCGATCTCATAAGAGATTTCGTCGCGCATCTGCATCTGCAGCTGCCCTTTGGGTCCCTTCACCGAAAGGACCTGGCCCTCGGTGCTGGCAGTCACGCCAGTCGGCAGCGGCACCGTGCGTTTTCCGATCCGGGACATTGCTAGAACACCTCCGCCAGCACTTCGCCGCCGACATTCTGCTCGCGTGCCTCGGCGTCCGAGAGAACGCCGCGCGGGGTCGACACGATGACGACACCGAGCCCGTTGCGAATCCGAGGCAGCTCCTGCGCGCCCGAATAGACTCGTCGGCCCGGCTTGGAGACTCGCGCCAGGTGCTGAATCGCCGGCTGGCCTTCGAAATATTTGAGCTCGATTCGCAGGCCCTTCTGGCCGGCCAGGACCTCTTCGCTGTAGCCACGGATATAGCCTTCGCGCTGGAGCACATCGAGGACGTGCGCGCGAAGCTTCGACGCCGGCGTCAGGACGGAGTCCTTGCGCGCCTGCTGGCCGTTGCGGATGCGGGTGAGCAGATCGCTCAGGGGATCATTCATCGCCATGGGTGATCCTCCTTACCAGCTGGACTTCGTCACGCCCGGGATCAGGCCCTTGTTGGCCAGCTCCCTGAGCATGATCCGCGACAGGCGGAATTTGCGATAATAAGCACGGCTGCGGCCGGTCAGCTCGCAACGGTTGCGAATCCGGGTCGGATTCCCGTTGCGCGGGATTTCAGCCATCTTCAGACGCGCGATCAGCCGCTCGGTCTCGTCCTTCGACTCGTCGTCCGCGATAGCTTTCAGCTTCTCGTACTTCGACGCGTATTTCTGGACGAGCTTCTTGCGACGCTCGTTCTTGTTGATCGAACTCAGTTTCGCCATGACTTAAGTTCTTCTCCTAGAAGCAGACCGCTCAAGCGGCCTGCTTTTCCTCTGCTTCCGCGGGAAACGGGAAATTGAACAGGCGCAGCAGCTCGCGCGCCTCCTCGTCCGTCTTCGCGGTGGTTGTCACAATGACGTCCATGCCCCGGACCATGTCGATCTGGTCGTAATTGATCTCGGGGAAGACGATCTGCTCTTTCAGGCCCATCGCATAATTGCCGCGCCCGTCGAACGACCGGGGGTTGAGGCCCCTGAAGTCGCGAACCCGCGGAAGAGCGATGGTGACCAGCCGGTCGAGGAACTCGTACATGCGCTCGCGGCGAAGGGTGACCTTGCAACCGATCGGCATGCCCTCGCGCAGCTTGAACTGCGCGATCGATTTCTTGGCCTTGGTGATCACCGGCTTCTGGCCGGCAATCGCCTCCATCTCGGCGGCGGCGGACTCGACTCTCTTCTTGTCCTGGGTCGCCTCGCCGACGCCCATGTTGATCACGATCTTCTCGAGCCGCGGGACCTCGAGGCGGTTCTTGTAACCGAACTTCTCGGTCATCGCCGTGACGATGCGCTCGTCATAGTCGGCCTTCAGACGCGGGGTGTAGCCCGACGCCTTCGGAGCAGACTTGCCAGCCTTTTCGCCCTTCTGTGCCTTCGCCGGCTTTTCGGCATCGACAGCCTTGGTTCCGGTGGCCTCGGTCTCGTCGACCTTGCTTTCGTTGTCAGCCATTGATCAGCTCTCCCGACTTGGCGGCGACTCGAACCTTCTTGCCGTCGCGCTCCTCGAAGCGGACCCGGGTCGGCTCACCGCTCTTGGGATCGGCAATTGCGACGTTGGAGATGTGCAGCGGCGCCTCCTTGCGCTCGATCCCGCCCTGCGGGTTCAGCTGCGTCGGCTTGCGATGGCGCGCGTGCACGTTGATCCCGGAGACGACCACCTTGTCGTCCTTGGGAATCACCTTGGTGACCTCGCCGCTGCGGCCCTTGTCCTTGCCGGCAAGAATCACGACCGTGTCGCCCTTCCTGATCTTCTGGGCCATTACAAAACCTCCGGGGCGAGGCTGATGATCTTCATGTGCTTCCTCGCCCTCAGCTCACGCACGACCGGGCCGAAGATCCGGGTTCCGATCGGCTCGTCGCTCTTGTTCACGAGCACCGCCGCGTTGCTGTCGAAGCGGATCACCGACCCGTCCGGACGGCGGATATCCTTCGCCGTGCGGACAATCACCGCGCGGTGAACGTCGCCCTTCTTCACGCGGCCGCGCGGCGCCGCTTCCTTGACGGAAACGACAATGATGTCGCCGACGCCCGCAACACGACGCTTGGAGCCGCCCAGCACCTTGATGCACTGGACGCGCTTGGCCCCGCTGTTGTCAGCGACGTCCAGGTTGGACTGCATCTGGATCATTGTTCGACCCTATCCTCTTTCAAATCTGCTCAGGCCTCGGCATCGGCTTCGGCGATGTCTTCCGCCTTGGCCTTGCCTTTGCCCTTCGAAGCCTTGGCCGGCTTCTCGGTTTTCTTTTCCGCCTTCGCCTCGGCCTTCGTCTCCTTCTCGGGAGCGACGACTTGCGGCTCGTCGATGTCGATCGCGACCGCCTTGGCGGCGCCTAGCCGCTCGATCACGGTCCAGCTCTTCGTCTTCGAAATCGGCTTGCACTCTTCGATCCGCACCTGCTCGCCGACGCGGAACGCATTGTCCGAATCGTGGGCGTGGTACTTCTTCGAACGGCGGATGATCTTGCCGTACAGCGGGTGCTTCACCCGCCGGTCGACGCGGACGGTGACGGTCTTGTCACCCTTGTCCGAGACGACGGTTCCGATCAGGACGCGCTTTGGCATCTCAAATATTCTCCCTTACGCCTTCGCGGCCTGTTCGCGCGCGCGCTGGTTCTGAAGCGTCTTGATCCGCGCGATGCTCTTGCGGACCACATGCACGCGCGACGGCTTCTCGAGCTGGTTGGTTGCGGCCTGGAAGCGCAGGTTGAACTGCTCGCGCTTCAGCTCGAGCAGCTGCTGCTGCAGCTGGTCGTCGCTCTTGACCTTGATTTCATCGATCGCGGCCATCTTAACGCTCCTCTTCAGCCAGGGTCTCGCCCAGCCGGGCCACGACCTTGGTCTTGATCGGCAGCTTCTCGGCCGCGCGCTCGAACGCCACCTTGGCGAGCGGTCCGGGAATGCCGTCGAGTTCGAACAGTATCCGGCCGGGCTTCACTCGAGCGACCCAGAATTCCGGGGCGCCCTTGCCCGAGCCCATGCGGACTTCGGCCGGCTTCGAGCTGACCGGAACGTCCGGGAAGATTCGGATCCACAAACGCCCCTGGCGCTTGATGTGGCGCTGGATGGCGCGGCGAGCCGCCTCGATCTGGCGCGCGGTGATCCGCTCCGGCTCCATGGCCTTCAAACCGAAGGCGCCGAAGTTCAGCTCGGTGCCACCTTTGGCGTTGCCGTGGATCCGGCCCTTGAAGGCCTTGCGGAATTTTGTGCGCTTTGGTTGCAGCATCTTGTGTTCCTAAGCCTTAGCGACCGCGGTCTTCGCGGGCCGGGCGGACTCCGGAGGTCTGGGCCTCCATCATCAGCCGGTCCTGGGCGGTCGGGTCGTGACCCAGAATCTCGCCCTTGAAGATCCAGACTTTCACTCCGCAGACGCCGTAAGCGGTGTGCGCCTCGGCCTCCGCATAATCGACGTTGCCGCGAAGCGTGTGCAGCGGAACGCGTCCTTCGCGATACCACTCCGTCCGCGCGATCTCGGCGCCGCCGAGACGGCCGGCACAGGTGATCCGGATGCCCTCGGCGCCGAGGCGGAGGGCCGACTGAACCGCGCGCTTCATCGCTCGGCGAAATGCAATGCGGCGCTCGAGCTGGTCGGCGACGCCCTGGGCAACGAGCTTGGCGTCGACCTCGGGCTTGCGGATCTCGACGATGTTGAGGCTGACGTCGCTCGAGGTCATCGCCTGGAGGGTCTTGCGCAGCTTCTCGATGTCGGCGCCCTTCTTGCCGATGATGACGCCGGGGCGGGCCGCATAGATCGAAATCCGGCAGATCTTCGCCGGTCGCTCGATCACCACCTTCGAGATCGCCGCCTGCGGCAGCAGGTCGAGGATGTAGCGGCGGATCTTGAGGTCCTCGAGCAGAAGACGGCCGTATTCCTGGCCTTCCGCGAACCAGCGGCTGTCCCAGGTCCGGTTGATCTGCAGGCGGAGCCCGACGGGTGAGGTTTTCTGGCCCATGTTACGCTTCTTCCTGCTCGCGAACGACGACGCGAATTCGGCTGAACGGCTTGACGATCCGCGCCGAGCGGCCGCGAGCGCGCGTTGCGAACCGCTTCATCGACAGCGACTTGCCGACGCTCGCTTCGGCGACGATCAAGGCGTCGACGTCGAGATTATGGTTGTTCTCCGCGTTGGCGACCGCGCTTGCGAGCACCTTGCGGACATCCCCGGCCATGCCTTTGGGCGAGAATTTGAGGATGTTGAGCGCTTCCTCGACCTTGCGGCCGCGGATGAGGCCGGCGACGAGGTTCAGCTTGCGCGCCGAGCCGCGGATGGTCGTTCCGACGGCGAGCGCTTCCTTCTCGCCGACCTTTCGGGGTGAGGTTTGCTTGCTCATGACTAGCGGCCCTTCTTGTCGGCCGAGTGGCCGTGGAAGGTGCGAGTCGGAGCGAACTCGCCGAGCTTCATCCCGACCATGTCCTCATTGACCGACACCGGCACGAACTTGCGGCCGTTGTAGACATTGAAGGTGAGGCCGACGAACTGCGGCAGGATCGTCGAACGGCGCGACCAGGTCTTGATCGGCGAACGCTTGCTCGAGTCCTGCGCCGCTTCCGCTTTCTTCAAAAGCGAAAGCTCGACGAACGGACCTTTCCAGATGGAACGGGCCATTGCTTAACCCTTCTTCTTTGCGTGACGCGACCGGATGATGAACTTGTCGGTCGCCTTGTTGTGACGAGTACGGGCACCCTTGGTCGGCTTGCCCCATGGAGTGACCGGATGACGGCCGCCCGAGGTCCGGCCTTCGCCACCGCCGTGCGGGTGATCGACCGGGTTCTTGGCGACTCCGCGGGTCAGCGGGCGCTTGCCGAGCCAGCGGGTACGGCCGGCCTTGGCGAGAGTCTGGTTGCCGTTGTCCGGGTTGGACACGGCGCCCACCGTCGCCATGCAGTCGGCGCGGACGTAGCGGGTCTCGCCTGAATTGAGCCTGACGATGACCATTCCGCGATCGCGCCCGACGACCTGCACATAAGTGCCGGCGGCGCGGGCGATCTGTCCGCCCTTGCCGGGCTTGAGCTCGACATTGTGGACGATGGTTCCGACCGGCATCTGGCCGACCTCCATCGCGTTTCCGGGCTTCACGTCGACCTTCTTGCCGGCGACGACCTTGTCACCCGGGGCGAGCCGCTGCGGAGCGAGGATGTAGGTCTGCTCGCCGCCCTCGTAGGTGACGAGCGCGATGAATGCGGAGCGGTTCGGGTCATACTCCAGGCGCTCGACAGTCGCAGTCACGTCCCAGGTGCGCCGCTTGAAGTCGACGATCCGGTACTTCTGCTTGTGGCCGCCGGCGATCCCGCGCGAGGTCACATGGCCCTTGTTGTTGCGGCCGCCGGTCTTGCGCTTGCCTTCGGTCAGAGCCTTGACCGGCTTGCCCTTCCAAAGCGCCGACTTGTCGACGAGGATGAGGCCGCGGCGCGCCGGGCTCGTGGGCTTATAGTGCTTGAGTGCCATCGCTTAGATTCCGCTCGTCACGTCGATCGTCTGGCCCTCGGCGAGGGTGACGATCGCTTTCTTGAAATCCGACCGCTGGTAGGGCTTGCCCTTCCAGCGCTTGCTCTTGCCCTTGGTCACGAGCGTATTCACGCCGGTGACCTTGACGTTGAACAGCGCTTCGACCGCTTCCTTGATCTGCGGCTTCGACGCACCCGATGCGACCTTGAAGACGACGGCATTATGCTCGGACAGCATCGTCGACTTCTCGGTGATGTGGGGCGCGAGAACGACGTCGTAATGGCGCGCGCTCACTTCGGCCTGCTGCTTCTTAGCCATTGAACCGGGCCTCCAGCTTCTCGAGCCCGGCGCGGGTCAGGACCAGCGTCTCGTGGCGCATGATGTCGTAAACATTGGCTCCGACCGCCGGCAGCAGGTCGATGCTCTCCAGGTTCGACGAGGCGCGAGCAAACCCGACGTTCAATGCGTCGCCGTCGATGACCAGCGCCGTCTTGCCGAACCCGAGGGTGCCGAGCCGGGCCCTCAGCTCCTTGGTCTTGCCTTCCGGAAGATCGAGATTGTCGATGACCACGAGATTGCCCTCGCGAGCCTTGGACGACAGCGCCATCTTGAGGCCCAGCGCACGAACCTTCTTGTTGAGGCTCGAGATGAACACCCGGGCACGCGGGCCGTGGGCCTTGCCGCCGCCGACGAAAATCGGGGCGCGGCGATCACCGTGACGAGCCGTTCCGCCGCCCTTCTGACGGCCGAATTTCTTGCCGGTGCGGGCGACATCGCTGCGCTCGCGCGCGGCACGGGCAGGGCCGCGGCGGTTGACGAGCTGCCACGTCACGACCCGGTGAAGCACGTCGGCGCGCGGCTCGACGCCGAAGATGGCGTCGTTGAGCTCGATATCGCCGACCTTGCCGGAGTCGAGGGTCTGGACCTTGACCTTCATCTTCTAGCCTTCCTTGCTTTCGTCGGCAGCCGGCGTCTCGCCTTCTGCAGCGCCGGCATTGTGCTCGCCGCCCTCGGCAGCCTTCGCTTCGGCGTCGGCCTCGGCGGCGGCATGCGCCTCCTGCTCGGCCGCGATCGCAGCGACCTCTTCATCGCTCGGGAGCGCCGGCATTTCGTGGACGGCGCCCTCGTCGACCAGTCCCGCCGGAGCATGTTCTTCCTGGGCAGCCTCGACCTTCTTCGGCTCGAACAGGCCCGCCGGATAGGGAAGGTCGTCGCGGGGCGGCAGCTTGATCGCGTCCTGGATGGTCAGCCAGCTGCCCTTGTGGCCCGGAACCGAGCCCTTGATGAACAGAAGCCCGCGGATCGGGTCCGTGCGAACCACCTCGAGGTTTTGTTGGGTGCGATTGCGCGCGCCCATGTGGCCGGCCATCTTCTTGTTCTTGAATACTTTTCCAGGGTCCTGCCGCTGCCCGGTGGAGCCGTGCGAGCGGTGCGAGACCGAGACGCCGTGGGTCGCTCGCAGGCCCTTAAAGCCCCAGCGCTTCATCGCGCCGGCAAAGCCCTTGCCCTGTGTCACTCCCGAGACGTCGACCAGCTGGCCGGCGACAAAATGGTCGGCGCTGATCGTCGCGCCAACATCGAGGAGCGCATCTTCGGCAACGCGAAACTCGGCGACTTTCGCCTTCGGCTCGACCTTGGCTTTGCCGAACGCGCTGCGCTGCGGCTTCGCCAGATTCTTCGCCTTCGCCTTGCCGGCGCCAAGCTGGACGGCGGTATAGCCGTCGCGGTCGGCCTCGCGACGGCCGACGACCTGCACCTCTTCCATCTGCAGGACGGTGACGGGCACGTGCCGGCCGTCCGCCTGGAACAGGCGGGTCATTCCTACCTTCTTCGCGATCACGCCAGTGCGCATGACCAGTTGCTCCTTCACAGAGGCACAGGGGAACATACCCATGTGCTTGCAGCCCATCCAAAATGTCGCGTGCCCCGCCTGGGCCAATGCTCCTGAACGGAGCAGCGGGGACGCGGCCGGAGCATCTGCTCCGCGGTATCCTCTTCTTTCGTCATCCCGGACTTATCCGGGATCTCAGCGTGAAGGGCGATGCCCCTTCTTTCCTAAGGCTCCGGCCTTCGCCGGGGCGACGCGTTGGCCGTCAGGCCAACTTGATCTCGACGTCGACTCCCGCAGCAAGATCGAGCTTCATCAAAGCGTCGACCGTCTGCGGAGTGGGCTGCACGATGTCGAGCAGCCTCTTGTACGTCCTCACCTCGAACTGCTCGCGAGACTTCTTGTCGACGTGCGGCGAGCGGTTGACGGTGAACTTCTCGATGCGCGTCGGCAGGGGAATGGGGCCGCGAATAAGAGCACCCGTGCGGCGCGCCGTATCGGCGATGTCGCCAGTTGCCTGGTCCAGCACTCGATGATCGAAAGCCTTCAGGCGAATCCGGATGTTTTGCGTTTCCATGTCCCTACCGATGCGAAAGAGCCCGCGAACCGAAGCCAGAGGCCGCGGTCCGCATATTCAACAACTAAAGTGCGAGCCGCGCGAATCCCTCAAGGAGCCGCGCGGCTGGCGCCCTATATTACTTCGAGATCGAACCGACAACCCCTGCGCCGACGGTCCGGCCACCTTCGCGAATTGCGAAGCGCAGGCCCTGGTCCATGGCGATTGGAGCGATCAGCTTCACGCCGAGCGTGATGTTGTCGCCCGGCATCACCATCTCGGTGCCCTCGGGAAGCACGACCTCGCCGGTGACGTCCGTCGTCCGGAAATAGAATTGCGGACGATAATTGGCGAAGAATGGCGTGTGGCGGCCGCCCTCGTCCTTCGACAGCACGTAGACTTCCGCCTGGAAATCCGTGTGCGGAGTGATCGAGCCGGGCTTGGCCAGAACCTGGCCGCGCTCGACGTCCTCGCGGCCGATGCCGCGAAGCAGCGCGCCGATGTTATCGCCGGCCTGCCCCTGGTCGAGCAGCTTGCGGAACATCTCGACGCCGGTGACGACCGTCTTCGACGTATCCTTGATCCCGACGATCTCGACTTCCTCGCCGACCTTGACGATGCCCTGCTCGACGCGGCCGGTCACGACGGTTCCGCGGCCGGAGATCGAGAACACGTCCTCGATCGGCATCAGGAACGGCCTGTCGAGCGGACGCTCCGGAGTGGGAATCCACTCGTCAACGGCGGCCATGAGCTTCTGGATCGACTCCTTGCCGATCTCGTCATTCTTGCCCTCGAGCGCAGCGAGCGCCGAGCCGGTGACGATCGGAATGTTGTCGCCGTCGAACTCGCGCTTGGAAAGCTCCTCGCGGATTTCCAGCTCCACCAGCTCCAGGAGCTCCGGATCGTCGACCTGGTCGACCTTGTTGAGGTAGACCACCATGGTCGGGACGCCGACCTGCTTGGCGAGAAGGATGTGCTCCTTGGTCTGCGGCATCGGGCCGTCGGCGGCCGACACGACCAGGATCGCGCCGTCCATCTGCGCGGCGCCGGTGATCATGTTCTTCACATAATCGGCGTGGCCCGGGCAATCGACGTGGGCATAGTGGCGGTTGGCGGTCTCATACTCGACGTGGGCGGTCGAGATGGTGATCCCGCGCTCGCGCTCTTCCGGCGCCTTGTCGATATTCGCATAGTCCGTGAACGTGGCTCCGCCCGTCTCGGAGAGCACCTTGGTGATCGCCGCCGTCAGCGTCGTCTTGCCATGGTCGACGTGACCGATGGTTCCGATGTTCACGTGCGGCTTCGTCCGCTCGAATTTAGCCTTCGCCATTTTACGCCTCTCGTTTTCGATTTTTTCCGGGCGCGCCGCCCGGGTGTGCGGTCGCGCCCATAGCTACAAAATTGCCGTTATGCCAGCTTCGCCTTCACCTCGTCGGCGACGTTCTGAGGCACTTCCTCGTAGTGAGAGAATTGCATCGTGTACTGGGCTCTTCCTTGAGTGAACGAGCGCAGCTGGTTGACGTAGCCGAACATGTTGGCGAGCGGCACGATCGCCTCGACGACCTGGGCGTTGCCGCGGCTGTCGGTGCCCTGGATCTGCCCGCGCCGGCTGTTCAGATCGCCGATGACGTCGCCGAGATAATCTTCGGGGGTGACGACCTCGACCTTCATGATCGGCTCGAGCAGCTTGATCCCGGCTTTGCGGGCGGCTTCGCGCATCGCTCCGCGGCCGGTGATCTCAAACGCCAGCGCCGAGGAGTCGACGTCGTGGTACTTGCCGTCGAGAAGCCGGATCTTGAAGTCGATGATCGGGAAGCCGATCAGCGAGCCCGTCTCGGCGGTCTCGCGCATGCCCTTCTCGACCGACGGGATATATTCGCGCGGGATGTTGCCGCCCTTGATCTCGTCGATGAACTCGATCCCCGAGCCGCGTTCGCCTGGCTCGAGTGCGACCTTGACCTCGCCGAACTGGCCGGAGCCGCCCGACTGCTTCTTGTGGGTGTAGGTCAGATCGACCGGCTTCGCGAGCGATTCGCGATAGGCGACCTGCGGCGCGCCGACATTGGCTTCGACCTTGAACTCGCGCTTCATCCGATCGACGAGGATGTCGAGGTGGAGCTCACCCATCCCCTTGATGATCGTCTGGCCCGACTCGTGGTCGGTCGAGACGCGGAACGACGGATCCTCGGCCGCGAGGCGATTGAGCGCGATGCCCATCCGCTCCTGGTCGGCCTTGGTCTTGGGCTCGACACTGAGCTCGATGACCGGGTCCGGGAACTCCATTCGCTCGAGGATGATTGGCGCATTCTTCGCGCACAGCGTGTCCCCGGTCGTGGTTTCCTTCAGGCCTGCAAGAGCGACGATGTCGCCGGCAAAAGCCTCGTCGATGTCCTCCCGGCTGTTCGCGTGCATCAGGAGCATTCGGCCGACCTTCTCGTCGCGGTCCTTGACCGAGTTGAGGTAAGAGCCCTTGGCGAGGCGGCCCGAATAGATTCGCGCAAAGGTCAGCGATCCGACGAACGGGTCGTTCATGATCTTGAATGCTAGCGCGCTGAACGGAGCGTTGTCGTCGGCCGGACGCGATTCTTCCGTGTCCTTGTCGGGGTTGATGCCCTTGATCGGCGGAACGTCCATCGGGCTCGGCATGTAATCGACGACCGCATCGAGAAGCGGCTGGACGCCCTTGTTCTTGAACGCCGAACCGCACAGCACCGGAACGAACGCCTGGCCGAGCGTGCCCTTGCGGATGAGCCTCTTGAGCGTCGCGGCATCCGGCTCCTCGCCCTCGAGATAGGCCATCATCACTTCGTCGTCCTGATCGACAACGTTCTCGAGCAGCATGTGGCGATATTCGGCCGCGCGGTCGGCAAGCTCGGCCGGGATGTCGACATAGTCGAACTTCGCGCCGAGCGATTCGTCCTGCCAGACGATGCCGCGCATGTTTACCAGGTCGATTACGCCCTTGAGGTCGCTTTCGGCGCCGATCGGGAGATAGAGGACCAGCGGCTTGGCGCCGAGACGGTCTATGATCGACTGGACGCAGAAATAGAAATCGGCGCCGGTGCGGTCGAGCTTGTTGATGAAGCACATCCGCGGGACGTGATATTTGTCAGCCTGCCGCCAGACCGTCTCCGACTGCGGCTCGACGCCCGCAACGCCGTCGAACACCGCGACCGCGCCGTCGAGGACTCGAAGCGAGCGCTCGACCTCGATCGTGAAGTCGACGTGGCCCGGGGTATCGATGATGTTGATCCGGTGCTCGGGACCCTCGCCGTCCTCGGCCTTCCAGAAGGTCGTCGTCGCCGCCGACGTGATGGTGATCCCGCGCTCCTGCTCCTGCTCCATCCAGTCCATGGTCGCCGAGCCCTCGTGGACTTCGCCGATTTTGTAGGACTTGCCGGTGTAATAGAGGATTCGCTCGGTCGTCGTCGTCTTGCCGGCATCGATGTGAGCCATGATGCCGATGTTGCGATAGCGTTCGAGCGGATGGCGGCGGGCCATTTCAATTCTTCCTTGGCGATGTGGGAAGCCGGCAGTGACCGGCTAGCCACGATATAGGTTCGAAAATTACCAGCGCCACCCGGCGGCGGCGGCCGGCGGAACTGTTTTTACCAACGATAGTGGCTGAAGGCGCGGTTCGCCTCGGCCATGCGGTGCGTGTCCTCGCGCTTCTTCACCGCATTGCCGCGATTCTGCGACGCGTCCATCAGCTCGCCCGAAAGGCGGCCCGACATCGTCTTCTCCGAACGGGCACGAGCCGCTGTGATCAGCCAGCGGATCGCCAGCGCCTGGGCGCGCTCCGGGCGAACCTCAACCGGCACCTGGTAGGTCGCACCGCCGACACGACGGGAGCGGACCTCGATTCCGGGCTTCACATTGTTGAGCGCATCATGAAAGACCGACAGCGGGTCCTTCTTCAGGCGAGTCTCGACATTGTCGAGAGCGCCATAGACGATGCCTTCGGCGACCGACTTCTTGCCGTCGAGCATCACCGAATTCATGAACTTGGACAGGACCAGGTCTCCGAAGCGGGGATCTGGCAGGATTTCGCGCTTTTCTGGGCGGCGACGACGGGACATTGCTTGTTCCTTTCTCTTCAGCCGGTTCCGGAATTCTTCCGGGGCTTACTCAAGCGGTAATTACTTCGGACGCTTCGCGCCGTACTTGGAGCGGCTCTGCCTGCGGTCCTTGACGCCCTGGGTGTCGAGGACTCCGCGAAGGATGTGATAGCGCACGCCGGGCAGGTCGCGGACACGGCCGCCGCGGATCAGCACGACGCTGTGCTCCTGGAGGTTGTGGCCTTCGCCCGGAATGTAGCTGATCACTTCGCGCTGGTTGGTCAGACGGACCTTCGCCACCTTGCGAAGCGCCGAGTTCGGCTTCTTCGGGGTGGTCGTATAGACGCGGGTGCAGACCCCGCGCTTCTGCGGGTTCTTTTCCATCGCAGGGACCTTGGACGGCGCCTTCTGCGGTTCGCGACCCTTGCGGATCAGCTGGTTAATCGTCGGCATGAAGCCCTTCACCTTGTTAAGTGCGGGAAAACCCCGCGGTTACTTTGCCCAACAGAAAAAGCGCGAGCCTGGACGACCGGAGCCGCTCGGCGACGCGCATGTTGAGCAATGTTCAGCTCTTTGCCCGCTCGCGATTCTGAGGACAGGTCGCGCGGACGGCCGGCCCATAGTGAACTGCTTGCGACAGGTCAACGGGAGTCCGCTTTGTGGCAATGGCCGAGTGTAGCACCGCAACGGCTCAACTTTCATAACGCGTTTCTATTGACCGATTATTGATCTGTGTTCACCGTCGCCAGCGCTCGGCCGGTAATCACGCTCCTGCGCGAGCGAGTGGAACAAGGTGCTGTGGCAATTTCCCGAGACCCTGAACTGCGGCGAGCCCATCGGGGAATTGCCGGTCACCCCGGCGGCCGTCCCGAGGGCAATCAATCGCGGCTTGAGTGGGTGGACCGCGCCCGCGGCATCGGAATCATTCTGGTCATCCTCGGCCATGTCATCGTGAGCTCAACCGACGCCGGACAGATTTCCGCGTCCGGTCCCTGGGGCACCGTCAAATACTTCATCTACAGCGGGCACATGCCGCTGTTCATGGTCCTGGCCGGGCTGTTCATCAGCAAGCGCGTCGAAAAAGGCCCGTCAAAATTCCTGCGTTCATCCGCGACGACGGTCGTGTGGCCCTATGTCGTTTGGGGCAGCGCAATTCTCCTCGCGTCGGCTCTCGCCGGCGATCTGCGCAATCCGGTGGCGCTGCCGGAGCCGGGGCTTAGCCTTCTTTGGACTCCGATCGCGTGGATGTGGTTCCTTTACGCACTCTTCGTTTTTCACGCCGTCTCGGTCCTCGCCCGCGGCAATCCGTGGGCGATGACGATCTTCTGGCTGTTCGGCTGTGTTGCCGCGAGACTTTTCGAGCTCGGCCCCTTTTTCGGCCAGCTGCTTCACTTTTTCGTTTTGTTCGTCCTCGGGGTAATACTCGGCCGTTCGACCGCGCGGGACCTGCGGAATTTCAGCGCGCTGGGCGCTGCGCTCCTGCTTGTTGCCGCGATGACCCTCGCATCCGCGGCGCTGGCCCAGGGATGGCCGAACTGGACGACCGCCACGATTCCGGCCGAAGTCTTAGCGGCCTTCGGGCTGTGTGCAGTTTCGACCTTGCCGATGGGTTCTGCGGGACCGCTCCTCCAATATTTCGGCAAGCGGTCGCTGGCCCTTTATGTGTCGCACTTCTTCTTCATTACGGCGATGCGGATTGTGCTGGATTCGGGATTCGGCATTTCCGATTTCGCAATCGTCCTCCCCGCGTGCTTTGTTGCCGCGGTAGCGGGTCCGCTGGCAATGTTGACAATCGCGACCCGCCTAGGCCTCACGACGATCGCCGGACTTGGATTCCCCGTCGGAGCGCCGCCC
>Ga0207705_10000647_pt1 | contig 28998 bp, 26 predicted proteins | sample KBSC13metaG_FD_184314 | JGI IMG/M metagenome (GOLD analysis project Ga0207705, IMG submission 184314) | Corn rhizosphere microbial communities from Kellogg Biological Station, Michigan, USA - KBS C1-3 metaG (SPAdes) (version 2) | ecosystem: Host-associated > Plants > Roots > Rhizosphere > Soil ... | reverse complement strand
CTCGCCCCGCCAGCGTGAGGCGCAGAAGCTCGTGATGGAAGGCGCGATGCCGTGGGACGTGGACCGCGCGCTCTATAATTTCGGCTTCCCGATGGGACCGTTCCAGATGAGCGATCTCGCCGGCCTCGACATCGGCTGGGTGAAGGAAAACTCCAAGGGCGAGACGATCCGCGATCGCTTGTGCGAACTGGATCGCCGCGGCCAGAAGACCGGCAAGGGCTATTACGATTACGACGCCAACCGCACGCCGTCGCCCTCACCCGTCACCACCGGCATCATCGAGGAATTCCGCAAGAAGTCCGGCGTGAACAGCCGCACGATTTCGGATGAAGAGATCGTGGAGCGCTGCATCTATCCGATGATCAATGAAGGCGCGAAGATCCTGGAGGAAGGCAAAGCCATCCGTTCGTCCGACATCGATATTGTCTGGATCAACGGTTACGGCTGGCCGGTCTATCGCGGCGGCCCGATGTTCTATGGCGACACGGTGGGCCTGGATAAGGTTCTTGCCAAGATGAAGGAATGGCAGAGCCAGATGGGCGACGCGTTCAAGCCGAGCGCGCTGCTGGAGAAGCTGGTGGCGGAGAAGAAGAAGTTCTCCGACCTGCCGCCGCAGCCGCTGAATACGAAGCCCGCGAAATAACAATTGTCATCCCCGGCCGAGCAAGCGAGGGGAAGGGGACCCAGGTGGTGAACACAAGAACGGTCTAGAATATGGATGAACCGTAATTGTTCTGACCACCTGGGTCCCCTTCCCTCGCCGCTTCGCGGCTCGCCGGGGATGACAACGGATTTTGATTTTTGAAAAACGGAGAAAGTTTATGAGAGAAGCAGTCGTCGTATCCTACGCCCGCACAGGTCTCGCCAAAGCGGCCAGAGGCGGGTTCAACAATACGTCCAACATGACCATGCTGGGCGCGGCCATCGAACAGGCTGTCGCGCGTTCCAAGGTCGATCCGAAAGAGGTCGAAGACGTGGTGTCGGGCTGCGTGGCGGCGTCCGGCAACGTCGCGCGCGCGGCGGCATTGCTGGCGGGGCTTCCGGTCACGACCTCGGGCGTCACCGTGAATCGCGCCTGTTCGTCGGGCCTCAACGCCATCGCCATCGCGGCGCGCTACATCATCGATGACGGCGCGGACATCGTGGTCGGCTCGGGCGTGGACTCCATCACCTACCAGGGCGGCGGCGGCGGCGGGCGTTCCGATCGCCTCACCGAACTCTATCCGGATTTCTGGATGCCGATGATCGACACCGCCGACGTGGTGTCCAAGCGCTACAACATCTCCCGCGAATATCAGGACGAATATTCGCTGGAATCGCAGCGCCGCATGGCCGCCGCGCAACAGGCTGGCAAGTTCAAGGACGAGATCATCCCGGTGAAGACCAAGATGAAGGTCGTCAACAAGGAGACGAAGGAGGAAAGCCTCGTCGATTACGTTGTGGATCGCGACGAGTGCAATCGCCCGGACACGACGCTGGAAGGTCTCGCCAAGCTTGCGCCGGTGAAGGGCCCGGACAAGTTCGTCACCGCAGGCAACGCTTCGCAGCTTTCGGACGGCGCGGCGGCGGTCGTGCTGATGGAAGCCAAGGAAGCGGAGAAGCGCGGGCTGCAGCCGCTCGGCGTGTTCAAGGGCTGGGCCGTCGCCGGTTGCGAGCCGGACGAAATGGGAATCGGTCCGGTGTTCGCCGTGCCGCGTTTGCTCGCGCGTCATGGTCTCAAGGTTGACGACATCGATCTGTGGGAACTGAACGAAGCCTTCGCGTCGCAATGCCTCTACAGCCGCGACAAGCTCGGCATCGATCCGGCGAAGTACAATGTGAACGGCGGTTCCATCGCCATCGGCCATCCCTTCGGCATGACGGGCACGCGTCTGTCGGGCCATGCATTGCTCGAAGGCAAGCGCCGCAAGGCCAAGAATGTCGTCGTGTCGATGTGCATCGGCGGCGGCATGGGCGGCGCGGGACTGTTCGAAGTCTACTGAGATCACAGCGATTTCGAGACGGGGGTTGGGCCCTGCCGCTTGCCGTGCAACAGTCGCCCGCGGAGCGGGCTTCTCTCGAATGGAGATGTGATTATGAGAAAAACAATCTTTGCGGCGGTGCTTGCGGGAGGTGCTGCGATTTTCGCCGCAACGTCCTTTGTTCCAGCGCCGGCCCAGGCGGCTGTCGGGATCACGTTCGATTTCGGAAATATCGCCTTCGCTTATACCGATGGGTATTACGATCACAATCACCGTTGGCACCACTGGCGCCGCGGCGAATGGAATCGCTACCGCCACCATCACAATGGCCGCTATTACAACTGGCGGCACGACGATCACCGCCACCATCATCACGATTATCGCCGCCACGATCGCGATTATCACCGCGACCGTCACCACTAGGCGCACGCAGCGGTGCAAACCCAAAGCCCGGAGGCAACCCCTTCGGGCTTTTTTGCACCGTCCGTGCTAAACCCGATTCATGTTCCACCTGTTCGCCAGCTCCCTGACCACGTTGTTCGTCGCCATCGGGCCGGTGGAGGTGGCGTCTATGTTCCTGGCGCTGACGGCGGGCATGGACGCGCCGCATCGGCGCAAGCTCGCCATCCTCTCCGCCACCACCGCGCTGGGCGTGTTGCTGGCGTTCGCGCTGGGTGGGATTCAGTTGCTCGAACTGATCGGCGTCGGCCTGCCCGCCTTCCGCACCGCGGGCGGCGTGCTGCTGCTGATGGTGGCCGCCGACTTGCTGCTGGCCCAGCATTCCGCGATCTCCTCCATCACCAGCACGGAAGAGCATGAGGCCAAGATCCAGAAGACCGACATCGCCATCTTCCCGCTCGCCATTCCACTCACCGCCGGTCCGGGAAGCATGACGGCGATGGTGCTGCTCATGGGCAAGGCGCACACGGTGCCGGAAACCGGCGTCGTCATCGGCGCGCTGGTGCTGATGATCTTCGTCACCTTCCTGTCGATGCTGCTGTCCGACCGGTTGATGAAAGTGCTGGGCATCACCGGCGCCAACGTGATCGCGCGCGTGTCGGGTATTTTCCTGGCCGCGTTGGCGATGCAATTCATATTCGACGGCCTGAGCGCGAGCCGCCTGTTCAGTTGAACCTGCCGTGTATTCACGGGCAATGCGCCCATTGCATTGCCGATCGGCCCGCCATTCCCTTGCAACCGCGTGCGGCGCTGACTACCTGCGAGAACAGTCCTGGGGATTTCGCACCATGCGTACAGCCGTTGCCGCTCTCGCTCTCGCCGTTTCGTTCGCATCCGCGGCACAGGCGGACACCACGAAGGATTGTCATGTCGGATCGTATCGATTGAGCGATGGCACGGCGGTGGATGTCGCGCCGACGGATGGCGATGGTTTGCGCTGGCGTTCGTGGAGCGGTGAAACCGGGCTCCTGAAGAAACAGGCCGATGGCACATGGACCAGCACGCTGGGCTGGACCGGCAAGCCGGATGGCAAAACGGTGTCGTTCTCCGATTGCGCCAAAGGCGAAATCACCTTCGGCAAAATCTCCGGAACGCGCATCGCCTTCGATGTGACCAATGCGAATTTCGAGAGCCATAGCGTGAAACTCGCCGGCCGCCTTGTCATGCCAAAAGGCAGCGGCAAGGTGCCTGTGGTGGTGTTGATCCACGGCTCGGAGCATGACTCCGCGCTCGATTTCTACGCCTTGCAGCGCATGTTCCCGGCGCAGGGCATCGGCGTCTTCGTGTTCGACAAGCGCGGCACCGGCATCTCGGGCGGCAAATACACACAGGACTTCAACCTGCTCGCCGACGATGACATCGCCGCGGTGGCCGAAGCTCGCAAGCTTGCCGGCGCGCGCGCGGGCCGCGTCGGTTATCAGGGCGGCAGCGAAGCGGGATGGGTGATCCCGATTGCCGTGAACAAATCGCCGATCGATTTCGCGATCGTCGGCTTCGGTCTGGCCGTCACGGTGCTGGAAGAAGATCAGGAAAGCGTCGCGCTCGACATGTATTTCCATCATCACTCGGCGGAAGACACCAAGAAGGCGCTGGAGCTGGCGCGCGCGGGCGAAGCTATTGTCGAAACCCGCAGCATGGACGGCTATGACAAATTCGATGCGCTGCGTCAGAAATACAAGAACGAGCCTTGGTACAAGGACGTTCATGGCGACTTCCTCTGGTTCATCCTGCCGCTCGACAAGGCGAAGATGGAAGCGGCTACCAAACAGTTCGATTTCAACACGCCATTCCACTACGAGCCGATGCCGACCTTGCGCGCGTCCACCACGCCGCAGCTTTGGATCCTGGGCGGCGACGATCTGGAAGCGCCCAGCGCGGAAACCTCCAAGCGCATCAAATCGCTGATCGCCGACGGCAAGGATTATGCGCTCGCCGTTTATCCCGGCGCGGAGCACGGCATGACGGAATATGAGCTCAACGCGAAGGGCGAGCGTCTCTCCACGCATTTCGTGCCCGGCTATTTCCAGATGATGGCCGACTTCATCCGCAATGGACGCATCGGGCAGCATTATGGGAAAGCGGAGATCACGCAGCCGCGCACGCGCTGATCGCGACCTGTTCGTGTGAATGTCATCGATTACATCTTGCGGTGACTGGCCGCGCCCGCACGGTTGTGATTACACTGCGATGCTCGCGACGGGCTGGCCCTTCGCTGAACGAAACCAGGATTGTCGGATGTCGAAGGTTTGGCGTTGGGCCGCGCTTGCCGTTGCGGCCATCCCCGGCGCAGCTCTTGCCGATGCCGCGCAAAGTTCCCCGTTCAAGCTGCCGAGCAATATCGCGGTGAATGTCAGCGGCGGCGCGGCCAATCCGGACGGCTCCGGTCTGAAAAGCGACACCAGCGTCGATATCCAGACCGCGGTCGGCGACGCCAAGCTCAGCGGAACTTTCACCACCGCGCCGCCAAGTCCCGCCCAACCCGCCGACCAGACACAACGCAAGCTTGGCCTCGACTCCACGTTGAAAGGTCCGGCGGGCGTGACCGTTTCGATCAACGCCAGCAGCGAAATCCACGACACACGGCAGAACGGGATGCTGGTGCCCGCGGGCCTTTCCGGGACCAGCGCCACGACGCAGCAGAACACAGCCTCCGCGACCGCCACCGTCCGTCCTCTATCGGATGTCGGCGTGACCATGGGCGTCAGCCAGAGCCACAGCATCACCGCGCAGAACAACCAGCCCATTACCGGCAGCCGGCAGAGCAACACCGTGACAGCAGACGATCGGCAGGTCTTCGCGAGCGCCGACTGGACGCCTGTTCCCGCCGTGACCCTCAGCGCCGGCGCGAAATCCGAAGAGATGCGCGTGTCGTCGCGCGGCATGGGCGACAGTGCGGACCAGTATCGCTATGTCGAGCCCAGCGCCTCCGCCACCGCCCAACTGTGGAATGGCGCGCAGATGGAGATCAGCAGCGAAGACGCCGTATCGCCGGTGAACCCCTATGATTTCGCGGCGCTGGCGCAGGCAGCCGGTCCCGACACCGATCTGCGCGTGGCGCCGAACCGCGAATGGCGCAACCAGGCAAGCCTGACGCAGAACCTCGACAATGGCGCATCGCTATCGGCCGCCGTCACGCAGGCGCGCATCGAGAGCACCACCGAACTTGCGGTCACCTCCGGGGGCGCTACCGTGCCGGCCAGCATTTCCGGCGGCACGCGGCAGCAGTTCGACGCCAATCTCTCCATGCCGCTTTCCGGCATCGGCCTGCCGGACACCACGCTGTCGTCGCATGTCACGATGCGCCAGTCGCGGATTCGCGATCCGCTGACCGGTCAATCGCGCCGCGTCTCCGGCGAAGTGCCCCGCGAAGCCGGCGTGAAACTCACGCATAAGGATGACAAACATCATCTGGAATGGGGCGTGACCGGCAATCTGGGGACCGGACAAAGCTTCTATCAGCCCGCGCAGATAACGAAGCTGCGCACCGACGGGGGCGTTGGCGCCTTCATCACCTACAAGCCGGGAAAATATATCGTCTCGCTCAACGCCAACGGCCTTCTCGGCGGCACACGCAGCCAGACGGACACCTTCTATAACGGCACGCGGATGGGCGATATCGAGACGGTCAATCGCACCAGCGACGCCAGCCCGCTGGTGAGCGTTTCGGTTTCGCAGAAGTTTTAGAAATTCACTCCATCACCAACATCGTCATGGCCGCCCTCGTGGCGGCCATCCATTTTCCAGAAGCGGCGCAAGAATCGTTCCATCTCTGGAAAATGGATGGCCGGGACAAGCCCGGCCATGACGGAATAGTAGAAACAGCGCTGCCTTATGCAGCCCGTCTCGCGGGCTTGAACGTCACCGGCAGATGCTTCGGACCCGAAATGAAATTCGACGGCAGCCATTCGGCGCTGCCGATCTTCAGATCGTCCAGGCGCGTGAGTACTTCGCGCAGGATCGCATCAATTTCCAGCCGTGCAATGTGCTGGCCGAGACAGCCATGCGGGCCGGTGCCAAAGGCGATGTGTTCGTTCGGATTGCGCGCGGGATTGAGCGCATCCGGCGCGTCGAACTTCTCCGGATCGCGGTTGGCCGAGCCGAAATACATCACGACCTTGTCGCCTTCCTCAATCTGCTCGCCGCCCAGAACGACATCGTGCTTCGCCGTGCGGCGCATATAGATGACGGGCGTGGTGTAGCGCAGCAGCTCTTCGCGCGCGGATGGCAGGCGCGCATCGAGATCGGCCTTCAGCCATGCGAGTTGATCAGGATTCTCGAACAGCGCGATCAGGCCGGATGAAAGAAGATTGCGCGTGGTGTCGCCGCCCGCATCGACAAGTAGGAGGAAGAACAGCAGGAACTCGATGTCGTTCAGCTTCTTGCCGTCCACTTCGGCCTGCAAAAGCTTGGTGGCGAGATCGTCCTTCGGGCGCGCGCGCTTTTCTTCGATCACGCCGCGGCCATATTCGAACATCTTCATGACGGCCATACCGCCCGCGCCGGGATCCTGCGCTTCGGGCGCGGTGTGGATGGCTTCGGTGAGCTTGTAGAGTTCGCGGCCGTCATCCAGCGGAATGCCCAGCAATTCGGCGATGACATAGGACGGCATCTCGCCCGCGACATGCTCCACAAAGTCGCATTCGCCGCGCTCGATCACTTCGTCCACGATGCGCCGCGCAAGCTCGTTCAGCCGCGGTGCGCGGCCCGCCGACACCGGCTGCGTGAATTCGTTGCGGATGAGCTTGCGATACGCCGTATGCTGTGGCGGGTCCATCATCAGCATCATCTTGTAGCCGCCGAACCCCATGGCCTGCTCGGCAGCAGGGTCTTGAATCATGATTGTGGGTTCGGACGAGAAGTTCTGGAAATCGCGATCGACCGTCCATACGTCCTTGTAGCGCATCACCGCCCAGAAGCCGGGACCGTTGGGCTCCTCGTGCCAGAACACGGGCGCATTGTCGCGGAGCCAGCGATATTGCGCGAGCGGATGGCCGGCGGCGAAGCTTTGGGGCGAGAGAAGATCGATTTTCATGAGCGTTTCTTCACATAGCAAAAAACAGGAACAAACAGGGGATTTTTGCGTTTCCACACCGTGACGCAAGCCCATCCCTTTTCGCAGAATTGGTCAACTCGCCGGGCATCGCGCAAAGATGCATTATACAACCTCTTCCGCAGCGTCCGCTTATATCGCATCGCTCAACTTTTATGGGGCATGACATGAATCGCCTGAAGCAACTCGAACAACTCGGACAATCTGTATGGCTCGATTTCCTGAGCCGCGAAATGATCCGCAGAGGCGGCACGACAGAGGCCATCGAGAAAGACGGCATCGGGGGGCAAACCTCCAACCCCGCAATCTTCCAGAAGTCGCTCGCCGAAGGCACCGCCTATGACGACGACATCAAGCGATATGTCGATCAGGGTCTCGATGTCGGCACGATCTTCCGCAATCTCTCGATCAAGGACATCCAGGACTCCGCGGACGCCTTCCGGCCCGTGTACGATCGCACCAAAGGCGCCGACGGATTCATCTCCATCGAAGTCTCGCCCTATATCGCACACGACACGGGGTCGACGATCGCGGAAGCCAAGGCGCTGTGGAAGGACATCGATCGCCCGAACCTGATGGTGAAGGTGCCAGGCACGAAGGAAGGCACTCCGGCCATCCGCGATCTGATCGCCGCCGGCATCAATATCAACGTCACCCTGCTCTTTGCGCTCGATGCCTATCAAGCGGTGGCGGACGCTTATGTCGAAGGGTTGGAAAAGCGCCCGGCGACCGAAGATCTTTCGGGGATTTCGAGTGTCGCGAGTTTCTTCCTCAGCCGCATCGACACGATGGCGGACGACCTCATCAACAAGAAGCTGCAGGAAGACCCCAAGAAGAATGCGGCGCTTGCCGACATTCGCGGCAAAATCGCCATCGCCAGCGCGCGCATCGCTTATCAGATGTACAAGAAGACATTCTCCGGCCCGCGCTGGGAGAATCTCGCCAAGCGCGGCGCGCGTCCGCAGCGCCTGCTCTGGGCCTCCACCGGAACCAAGAACAAGGCCTATCCCGACACCCTTTATGTGGACACGCTGATCGGCCCCATGACGGTGAACACCATGCCGCCCGAAACGATGGATGCCTTCCGCGATCACGGCACGCCCAAAGCCAATACCATCGAGGAGGATGTCGATGGCGCGCGCAAGAGCCTCGACACGCTGAAGAAAGGCGGCGTCTCGCTTGACCAGATCACCGACGATCTGGTGGTGGATGGCGTGGCGAAATTCGCGGAAGCCGCGGACAAGCTCTACGGCGCGCTGGCGGAGAAGCGCGCGAAGATCCTGGGCGGCGCGCTGCCGCATGTGCAGGAGAGCTTTGGCGAAGCGAAGAAAGATATCGACAAGGAAATCGCCGCCAGCAACGCGCGCGGCGACACCCGCAAGGTCTGGGACAGGGACAAGTCCGCCTGGACCGGCGCGGACGAAGACAGATGGCTCGGCTGGATCGATGTTGTCGAGCGCGAGGTGAAGGACATCGCCAACCTCAAGGCGTTCGCCGCCGAGGTGGAGAAAAACAAGATCACCGATGTCGTCCTGCTCGGCATGGGCGGTTCGAGCCTTGGCGCGGAGGTGCTGCGCGAGACCTTCGGCCACCGCAATGGCTGGCCCAACCTGCATGTGCTGGATACCACCGACCCTGAGCAGATCGGCGCGGTGCGCAAGGCAATCAAGATCGAAACGACAACCTTCATCGTGTCGTCCAAATCCGGCAGCACGCTCGAGCCGAATATCCTCTTCGATTACTTCTTCGCGGAAACGGGAAAGGCCGGAAAGCAGTTCGTTGCTATCACCGATCCCGGCTCCTCCATGGAGAAGACGGCGAAGGAACATGGCTTCAGCCACGTCTTCTATGGCGAAAAAGAGATCGGCGGACGCTACTCGGTGCTGTCGAAATTCGGCCTCGTGCCCGCCGCGGCGATGGGCCTGGATGTCGAGCGGCTCATCACGGAAGCACAGAAGTTCGAGCATTCGAGCGGCAAGCTGGTGCCTGCCTCCGCCAATTCCGGCGCGCGGCTGGGCATTGCGCTCGGCGTGCTGGCCAACAAATTCAAACGCGACAAGGTGACGATCCTCGCCTCAAACGCGCTCTCTCATGTGGGTACATGGCTGGAGCAGCTCATTGCCGAATCCACCGGCAAAGAGGGCAAGGGCCTTATTCCGGTGGACCGCGAGCCGGTGGGAGCGCCGTCATCCTATGGCGACGACCGCGTGTTCGTGAATCTGCGCGTGGCGGGCGACGAAGATCACACGGACGCTGTCGCCGCGCTGGAAACGGCCGGACACCCCACGGTGCGCATCACCATCGAGGACACCTATCAACTCGGGCAGGTCTTCTATCTTTGCGAAATGGCCATCGCCTTTGCGGGCATGGTGCTGAAAATCAACCCGTTCAATCAGCCGGACGTGGAAGCGGCGAAGGTTGCCGCCCGCAAGCTCACGGATGCTTATGAGAAGAGCGGCAAGCTGGACGAAGGCGAACCGTTCTGGAGCGGCGACAGCATCGCCGTCTATGGCGACGGCAAGGGCAAGTCGCTGGGCGAAATCCTGAAGAACCATCTGGCACAGCTGAAGGACGGCGATTACTTCGCGCTGCTCGCTTATATCGCGCTCAACGAAGGGCACGACGCGGCGCTGCAGAAAATCCGCCGCAAGGTCCGCGCGAAGTACAAGAACGCGACCTGTTTCGAATTCGGGCCACGCTTCCTGCATTCGACGGGACAGGCCTACAAAGGCGGACCCAACAGCGGCGTGTTCCTGACGGTCACCACCGATCACCAGAACGATCTCGCCATTCCGGGCCGCAAAATCACATTCGGCATTGTGGAAAAGGCGCAAGGCATCGGCGACTTCGCCGTGCTCATCGAACGCAAGCGACGCGCATTGCGCTTGCACATGAAAGATGCCGACGCGGGGCTTGCCGCGCTCACCAAAGCTTTTGAAGAGGCACTTTCCTGATGCAGCTTGGAATGGTTGGACTTGGCCGCATGGGCGGTAATCTTTCGCGCCGTCTTATTGCAAACGGTCATGAGGTCGTTGCCTTTGATCGGGACCAGAAAGCCATCGACGCGCTGGTGAAAGACAAGGCGACGCCGGCCGCATCGCTGAAAGACTTCGCCAGCAAGCTCAAAGCGCCGCGCGCGGTGTGGGTGATGCTGCCCAATGGCAAGCCGACGGAAGACACGGTGATGGCGTTGGCGGATATCCTCTCCGAAGGCGACACCATCATCGACGGCGGCAATTCGTTCTGGAAGGACGATGTGCGCCGAGCCAAGGCACTGAAGCCCAAAGGCATTCACTACGTCGATTGCGGCACGTCCGGCGGTGTATGGGGCGTCGATCGCGGCTTCTGCATGATGATCGGTGGCGAGAAAGCGGTTGTCGATCGGCTCGATCCGATCTTCAGCACGCTGGCGCCGGGCTTGGGCACCATCGAGCGCACCAAGGGCTTCAACAGCGATCCACGCGCCGAACACGGTTACATCCATGCGGGTCCCAATGGCGCGGGTCATTTCGTGAAGATGGTGCACAACGGCATCGAATACGGATTGATGCAGGCTTACGCGGAAGGCTTCGATATTCTGCAAGGACGCGGTCACGAATCGCTGCCTGATGGCGAGCGCTTCGATATCAGCTTGCCGGATGTCGCCGAAGTGTGGCGCCGTGGCAGCGTGGTGGCGTCGTGGCTTCTGGATCTGACATCCATCGCGCTCGCCAAAAGTCCCAAGCTCGAAGAATTTACAGGTGCGGTGGACGATTCCGGCGAAGGCCGCTGGACCGTGGAAGCAGCCATCGAAGAGGCGGTGCCTGCCAATGTCATCGCCGCCTCGCTGTTCGCGCGTTTCCGCAGCCGCGTCGACCACAGCTTCGGCGAGAAGATACTTTCCGCCATGCGCAACGAATTCGGCGGACATGTAGAAGGCGCGCTGGAGCGTCACGGCATGGCCGACAAGCCGACATCATGACGGACAGTCCCAAGTCGCCGCCCAACTGCGCCATGGTGCTGTTCGGCGCACATGGCGATCTCACCAAGCGGCTTGTCGTGCCTGCGCTTTACAATCTCGCGTGCGCCGGCCAACTGCCGAAGAACTTCGCGCTCATCGGTGTCGATCACAACGATTGCACCGCCGATCAATGGCGCAAGGAGCTTCATGATTTCCTCGAAGGCCTGAGCAAGGGCAAAGGCGAAGCGACCGAAAAGAAGATCGACGAGGCAGTCTGGAAGAAACTCGCCGACACGATGGATTACATCGTCGGCGATTTCACCAAGGACAAAACCTATAACGACATCAAGGACAAGCTCGCGACGCTCGAAAGCAAGACGGACGGCAACGCCCTCTTCTATCTCGCCGTCGCAGACCGCTTCTTCGGGCCGGTGGTTGATGCGCTGGGCAAAGCCGGGCTTGTGACGGAAGACGGCAAAAATTGGCGGCGCGTGGTGATCGAAAAGCCGTTCGGCCACGATCTGGAGTCCGCGAAAGCGCTGAACGCGCGCGTGCTGAAGCAGCTCAAGGAAGAACAGGTTTACCGCATAGATCATTTCCTTGGCAAAGAGACCGTGCAAAACATCATGGCGTTGCGTTTCGCCAACGGCCTTTTCGAGCCGATCTGGAACCGCGACCGCATCGACCATGTGCAGATCACCGTATCCGAAACCGTGGGCGTGGAAACCCGCGCGGGCTTCTACGAGGTCACTGGCGCGCTGCGCGACATGGTGCCGAACCATGTCTTCCAGCTCGTCGCCATGACGGCGATGGAGCCGCCGGTATCGTTCGATGCCGATGCGGTGCGCGCCAAGAAGGCCGAAGTGTTCAAGGCGATGCATCCGCTCAAGCCCGCCGATGCGGTGCGCGGCCAATACGATGCGGGCGAAATCGACGGCAAGAAAGTACAGGCCTATCGCGACGAAGCCGGTGTGAAGAAAGACAGCGCGACGGAAACCTTCGTCGCCATGCGCCTGACCATCGACAATTGGCGTTGGGCGGGCGTGCCGTTTTACCTGCGCACCGGCAAGCGCATGAGCAAGCGTGACACCGAGATCGCCATCCAGTTCAAGAACGCGCCCTACACGCTGTTTCGCGAAACGCCGGTCAACGAATTGGATTGCAACTGGCTGATCCTGCAGATCCAGCCCGATGAAGGCATCAAGATGCGCTTCAACGCCAAGAAGCCGGGAACGGAGATGGCGCTGGAAAGCGTGACGATGAATTTCAACTATGCCGACTGGTTCAAGGAAGCGCCGGCGGTCGGCTATGAAACGCTGCTCTACGACGTCTTCATCGGCGACGGCACGCTCTTCCAGCGCGCCGATCAGGTGGAAGCGGCCTGGGCGGTTGTCGATCCCATCCTGACCGCCTGGGCCGCCGAGACGCCGAAAGACTTTCCCAATTACGCATCGGGCAGTGCCGGCCCGACGGCATCCGACGAGTTGCTGCGCCGCGACGGGCGCAAATGGCGAGCCATCCGCTAGTTAAAATAACCGTCCCCTTGTGGGGAGGTCGAAAAGACAAAGCTTTTTCGGCCTACCCACATAGGAGAGCGATTCAATTGGAACTTCTCCGCCCTCGCGGGAGTTACTTCCCTGCATTGATGACGGGAGGGCCTCGTGCTCGGAACAATTCTTATTGTTGTGCTTGTTCTTCTGCTTTTGGGCGCTCTGCCCTCATGGCCGTACAGCTCCGGTTGGGGCTACTACCCCTCGGGCGGCCTTGGTCTCATTCTGGTGATCGTGCTGATTTTGGTACTGCTCGGAAGGGTATGACCGCACGATAACGAACAGCACGGGCCGCTCACGTTTGTGAGCGGTCCGTTTCTTTTTCACCGAACTTTTTCGCGATCCATTTGTCGAGGCGATCTTCCGTCACCAGAAGGATGATCGCGAACAGCAGCCCCAGCCCGATCACGCGCCAATCCGCGATGGCGCACGCCAGGCCGAGCGCCGCTGTGACCCAGACGGTGGCGGCGGTCGTCAGGTTGCGCACCATGTTCTGCTGCGGGTTGCGCAGGATGACGCCGCCCCCAAGAAAGCCGATCCCCGTGAGAACGCCCTGCACGATGCCTTGCAGCAACCGGCTGTAAGCCGCCGTATCGGCGATCGCCTGCCCCGTGCGCAAAACAGCAACGGTCGCAATCGCTACACCGAGAGAGACAAGACCGAGCGTGCGAATGCCCGTCGGCTTGCCGTGCAGGTCGCGATTGAGTCCGAGCACCATGCCGCAGAGCGTTGCTGCGCCCAGGCGAAGGAAGATATCGAACAGCGCGCCATGGCTCATCACACGCGCCCGGCGATGGGAATGTTCGCGCCCGTGACGGCGGAGGCTTTGCCCGACAGCAGATATTCGATGAGCGCAGCGATCTCGTCGGGCTGCACCCATTTTGAAAAATCGGCGCGTGGCATGTCCTTGCGGTTCGCCGCCGTGTCGATCGTGGTAGGCAGGATGGCGTTCACGGTGATGCCGTCGTTCTTCACTTCATCCGCCAAAGACTCGGTCAGTTTCAACACGCCCGCTTTCGAAGCCGCATAAGCGCCCATGCCCGCGCCCGCTTTGGCGGCAGCCGCCGCGGCGCCGATATTCACGATGCGCCCCGTCTTGTTCTTCAACAGATGCGGCAGCGCAGCCTGGCAGGCATTCACCGCCGTCTTCAAATTGACGGTGTAGAGAAAGTCCCAGGTATCGATCTTGCCGTCCGCCAGCTTCTCGAACCGGAAGCCGCCCGCGATGTTGATAAGCGCGTAAAGGCCGCCCATCTCCGCAACCGCCTTGTCGATGGCGGCTTTGGCCTTTGACGCGTCGGAAAGATCGACGCCGCCGATGCCGGGCTGCTCGGCCGGTAGCACACCGTGATCGATGGCCATCACCTTCGCGCCCGCACCTGAAAGCGCCCTGCAGACGGCACTACCCAATGCGCCCGCGCCGCCCGTGACGATGCACGCTTTCCCTGCAAGCGACATGGCTTATTTGTCCTTTTCTGGCCGCTTGCGCGCATCCGGTGGGGTGCGGCTATACTCCCCGGCAGCGATATTTCCACAAACACGAACGGGAGAAAACAATGGAAGAGAAGCTCAAATTCTATATCGACGGCAAATGGGTCGATCCTGTCACGCCGAAGACGCTGGACGTCATCAACCCGGCGAACGAAGAGCCGTTTGCGAAGATCAGCATGGGCTCCAAGGCCGATGTGGACAAGGCCGTCGCCGCCGCGCGCAAGGCATTCGAAACCTTCTCGCAGACCACCCGCGAGGAGCGCGTTGCGCTGCTGGAGAAGATCGTCACGGTCTATCAGAAGCGTTACGGCGACATCGTAAAAGCCATCTCGATGGAGATGGGCGCGCCGCTCGCGCTGTCGCAGAACGCGCAAGCCGCCATAGGCATGGGCCATCTGCAGCAGGGCATCAAAATCCTGAAGGAATATGAGTTCGAACAGGTGAAAGGCTCCTATGCCATTCGCCGCGAGCCCATCGGCGTTGTCGGCATGATCACGCCGTGGAACTGGCCGATCAACCAGATCGCCTGCAAGGTCGTGCCCGCGCTCGCCGCCGGCTGCACGATGATCCTGAAGCCGAGCGAAATCGCGCCGATGAACGCGATCCTCTGGGCCGAAGTTCTGGACGAAGCCGGCGTGCCGCCGGGCGTGTTCAACCTCATCAATGGCGACGGCCCCTCCGTCGGCGAAGCGATGAGCGCGCATCCGGGCATCGACATGATGTCGTTCACCGGCTCCACGCGCGCCGGCATCGCGGTGGCCAAAGCTTCCGCCGATACCGTCAAGCGCGTGGCGCAGGAATTGGGCGGCAAGTCGCCGAACATCGTTCTGGACGACGCCGATCTGCAGAAGGCCGTCGTGCGCGGCGTGATGCACATGATGCAGAATACCGGTCAGTCCTGTAACGCGCCGTCGCGCATGTTCGTGCCGAAAGCCAAGCACGACCAGGCCGCGCAGTTCGCGAAGTCCGCAGCCGAAAGCGTGAAGGTCGGCGATCCGTTCGCCGAAGGCACGACGATGGGTCCGGTGGTCAGCGACGTGCAATTCAACAAGATCCAGGGCCTCATCAAGAAAGGCATCGACGAAGGCGCCACCCTCGTCACCGGCGGCCTTGGCCGTCCGGAAGGTCTGAACCGCGGCTACTATGTCCGCCCCACGATCTTCGCGAACGTCACCAACGACATGACCATCGCGCGCGAAGAGATCTTCGGGCCGGTGCTCGCGATCCTGCCGTATGAGACCGAAGCGGACGCCATCAAGATGGCGAACGACACGCCCTACGGCCTGTCGGGCTACGTCCAGTCGGGCGATATCGACCATGCCCGCAAGGTTGCCGCGCAAATCCGCGCCGGCAATGTGCACATCAACGGCGCGGGCGGCGAGATGAATGCGCCGTTCGGCGGCTACAAGCAGTCCGGCACGGGCCGCGAATGGGGCGAATTCGGCTTCGAAGAATTCCTCGAGGTGAAGGCCGTTCTCGGCTTCGCTGGAAAAGCCGCCTGATCGCACAACCCTGAAGTAACAACGGCCGCCGGAGAGACACCGGCGGCCGTTTTGTTTTAATTTCACCACCCGCTTCGAAAGACGAACGCCTGGAAACGACCGCGATTGTCCTGCTTCTGCTAGCGGCTGTTGTCATCAGCGGCGCGCTGGCGCGCATCTCGCGCCTGCCGCTTCCCCTGCCGCTGGTCCAGATCGCGCTGGGTGCGGTCATCGATGCGTTCGGCAATCTGGGCGTGGAGCTCGATCCCAATATCTTCTTCCTGGTGTTCCTGCCGCCGCTTCTTTTTCTGGACGGCTGGCGCATTCCGAAAGAGCGGCTGCTGCACGACCGCTGGACCATTCTGGAATTGGCGCTCGGCCTCGTCGTCTTCACCGTGCTCGGCATCGGCTATTTCATCCATTGGATGATCCCTTCCATGCCGCTGGCGGTGGCCTTCGCGCTCGCGGCCATCCTGTCGCCGACCGATCCGGTTGCCGTTTCGGCCATCGCCAAGCGCGTCCCCATCCCCGGACGGCTGCTGCACATTCTCGAAGGCGAATCCCTGCTCAACGATGCATCGGGCCTTGTCTGCATGCGCTTCGCGGTCGCCGCCGCCTTGACCGGCGCGTTCTCGCTAACGGACGCGCTCGGCACGTTTCTCTGGCTGGCGCTGGGCGGACTCTTCATCGGTTGGGCGGTGACGTGGATCATCGTGATGGCGAAGAACTGGGTGTTCCGCCGATTTGGCGAAGAACCCGGCGCACAGATCCTCATCAGCCTGCTCATTCCCTTCGGCGCCTATCTGGTGGCGGAGGAATTTCATTGCTCGGGCATTCTTGCCGCCGTCGCGGCCGGCATCAGCATGGGCTATGCCGAGCAAGCCGGTCAGGCGCTTGCGGTGACGCGCGTGCGCCGCAACGCCGTCTGGGACACGGTGGCTTTCGCCGCCAACGGCATCATCTTCGTGCTGCTGGGCGAGCAACTGCCGCAGATCGTGATGGGCGCGGTGCGCGTGGTGCGCGATACAGGCCATCGCGAGGTGATCTGGCTGGCGGTCTATGTCGTGGCGATCACCGCCGCACTGGCCGTTCTGCGCTTTCTGTGGGTGTGGACGTCGCTGCGCTTCACGCTTGCCCGGGCCGCGCGCCAGGGCGAGACGCCTTATGCGCCAAGCTGGCGGCTCATCATGGCGGCGTCGCTCGCGGGCGTGCGCGGCGCGATCACGCTGGCAGGCGTGCTGACGCTGCCGCTGTTCATGCCGGACGGCTCACCCTTCCCCGCCCGCGAGCTGGCGGTGTTCCTGGCGGCCGGCGTCATCATCGTCTCGCTTGTTTCCGCGAGCATCGGGCTGCCGCGGCTTCTGGAAAATCTGGAGCTGCCGCCGGAGCCTTCGCAGCAGAAAGAGGAAGACCGCGCCCGTGTGGCCGCCGCGAAAGCGGCCATCGAAGCCGTCGAAAGCGCTTTGCGCGATGCCGCCGGCAGCAGGATCGCCGATCTTTATCCGGAGGCCGGCGCGCGCATCGTGGAGCTTTACCGGCAACGCATCGAGGGCCTGTCCAAGACCGGAGACGATGGCGTGCATGCGCGCAAGCTGGAAGAGATCGAACGGCGGCTCCGCCTCGCGGCTTTGCGCGCCGAGCGCAATGAAGTCTATCGCATCGCCCGGGGCCACCGGCTTTCGGAAGAGACCGCGCGCAAACTTGTGCGCGAGATAGACCTGCAGGAAACGCGCTTCGCCGCGGAGTGACTTTTCAAATGCGCGGAGGGAAGATGAAGCAAAGGATCTGTCCGTGACCGCTCTTCTTCTCAAACCCTCTCACCTCTGGACTTCAGACTTCGATGCGCCGCGCGACGGTTTCGCCGTGCTGGTGCGCGGCAACAGGATTGCCGCGGTGGATCGCGCGGATGCGATCGGGGAAGACGCGCGCGTCATCGACCTTTCCGGCATGACCTTGATCCCCGGCTTGATGGATCTGCATTCGCACCTCTTCCTGCACCCTTACAACGTCACGGCATGGGACGATCAGGTCTTGAAGGAGAGCGAGGCGCTACGCACCGTGCGCGCGGTGCGCCATGCCAGGGACACGCTGGATGCCGGCTTCACGCTGCTGCGCGATCTGGGGACGGAAGGCGCAGGTTATGCCGATGTGGCGCTCAAGAAAGGCATCGATGCGGGCATCGTTCCTGGTCCGCGCCTGATCGTGACCACACGCGCCATCGTCGCCGCTGGCTCCTATGCGCCGCAGCGCAAGAATTACCGCCCCGATTGCTGCCCGCATCAGGGCGCCGAAGAGGTCAGCGGCGTCGATGAATGCGTGCGCGCGGTGCGTCATCAGGCGGCGCATGGCGCGGACTGGATCAAGCTCTATGCCGACTATCGCGTGGGGCCGAATGGCGAGACGCTACCGACCTTCAGCCTCGAAGAGTTGAAAGCCATCGTGGACACCGCGCGCGATCTTGGCCGCCCCGTCGCCGCCCATTCGATGAACGACGAAGCCATGCGCCGCTGCATCGAAGCCGGCGTGGACACCATCGAACATGGCTATTCGGGCACCCGCGAAACTTTCAAGCGCATGGCAGAGAAAGGCATCGCGTTCCTACCGACGCTTACCGTGGCCGAAGCGATCAGCGAATATTTTCTCGGGTACAAGCGTGGCGGAGCGCCGACACCACGCATGGAAGATGCCGCCAACGCCTTCCGCATCGCGCGCGAGGAAGGTGTCGTCACCGGCTGTGGCAGCGATGTCGGTCCTTTCCCGCATGGCGAGAGCTATCGCGAACTGGAATGGATGGTGAAGCTGGGCATGAGCCCGCTTGAGGCTTTGGAAGCGGCAACCTCGATCGGCGCGAAGATCATCCGGCGCGGCGATCTGGGGCATATCAGGAAAGACCATCTCGCCGATCTCGTCGCCGTGGAGGGCGATCCCACGAAAGACATCGGCGCGATTGCGCGGGTGCGTTTTGTGATGAAGGATGGCGCCATCATTCGCGGGGGCGAGGCATGAAGACGGCGTTGAAAATTCTGGCCGTTCTGGCGATCGGGACCGCGCTCGGCCTCGGTGCGACGTGGCTTTTCGTCATTCGCGGCGCCATGCCCGGCGGCGTCACGGACGGTCCATGGAAGACCAATCTGCTCATCGGCAGTTCCGGCGGCGATATGGCCACGCGCGCCTCGGTCGCAGTTCACGGCTTGCTGGCGCTCAACCGCAGCGAAACGATCTATTACTCGACGGACCATGACAGCGACGGCAATGTTCTGGACGGCGCCTGCACCTATCTCGTCACGGGGCGCGACCCGCCCGCGCGCTGGTGGAGCATCACGGCCTATGCGGCTGACGATTACCTCATCCCAAACCCGGCCAAGCGCTACTCCGTCTCCAGGACTTCGGTGACACGCAATGCGCATGGAGAATTCGTCGCTACCGTCTCGCGAAAGCCCTTCCCGAAAGATTGGATCGCGCTGCAGAATGGGCGCTTTAATCTAACCCTGCGCCTCTACAACCCGGCGGCCTCTGTTGCCGCAGATCCGGCGCATGCGGCGCTGCCGACGGTCAAGAAGGTGTCCTGCTCATGAGCGCGCGGGAATGGATCGGCTGGATCGCAGCCACAATCGTCGTCGCCGTCGCCGTCCATCTGGCGAGCGTGTGGTACTTGCCGCATGCCGTCATGCACAGGGCGCTGAGCAAGATGGGCGCGGTGAACACCATCCATCACCAGAAGCGCGTGGACGAACATGCGCGCGGCGTGGTGCGGCCGAGCCCGGACCTGCTTTATTCCGCCTGCCCGTTCGATCTCAGCAACGGTCCGCTGGAAGTGAAAGCGCCCGTGCCGCCGGGTACCTATTGGTCCGTATCGGCCTTCGACAACAACACCAACAATTTCTTCGCACTCAACGACCGGCAGATCGGTGGGCAACCGCTGGAGCTTATCATCCTGCCGCCACATGGCGGCGTTGAGCCGATGCACATAGCCGGACGCCTCGTGATCCGCGCGCCGACGGCGAACGGCCTCGTCCTCTTCCGCACGCTGGTGAACGACGACAGGCAGTTCGCGAAGATCGATGCGATACGCCGTCAGGCGACGTGCGGCACATGGGACAAAACTCGCGATGGCGCCAGCAACGGCGGCTGATGGGCTTCATACAATACATCGTCAATCGTCTGGAACAGGCGTGACGGCTCGATCGGCTTCAGGAACAGCCCTGCAAACCCCGCATCGCGATAGTCGCTTTCGCTCCAGCGGCAATCATTGTCGGTGACGGCGAGAATGGGGACGGTTTTGCCGCGCCCCGGTGTTGCGCGCATGCGGCGGAAACCGCCCAGTTCACCCGCCGCATGGCGGTCGATATCGATGAAAACCATGTCCACCGGGTGTTCGCGGAAATAGCGCACGGCATCCGCCGCGCGGCGCGAAAAGATGGCTTCCGCCCGGATCGCGTCCATGCAGGCTTGCAGGAGTCTGCGCTCCAAATCATCCTCTTCGACACAAAGGATGCGCAGCGGCCGTGGACGTGTCGCCAGGTCGATCATGGGAGCCAAATGGTTGGAAACGGCCGCTCGCTCCGGCACAATGAAAAAACTGGTTAGCAAATGGTTACCAGGAACATCTATACAGGGCGGAGCGAAGGCGCGGGGCAATGAAACAGACAACACTATTTGCGGCGTTTGCCGCACTCTTCTTGGCCGCATCCTCATTGGCGCAAGCCGCGCCCACGCACATCACCTTCGTCACCGACTGGAAGGCGCAGGCCGAGCATGGCGGCTTCTATGAGGCGCAGGCGATGGGGCTTTATGCGAAGGCCGGACTCGACGTGAAAATCCTGGAAGGCGGGCCTTCCGTGAACGTGCCCCAGCTTCTGGCCGGCGGCGCGGCGGATTTCGGCATGGGTTCGAACGGCTTCATCCCGCTCAACATGGTGCGCGAAGGCGTGCCCGTGCGCGCGGTAATGGCGATATTCCAGAAAGACCCGCAGGTGCTCATCACCCATCCGCGTGGCGATGTGAAATCGCTGGCGCAGATGAAGGGCAAGCCGATCATGATCGCGGATGCGAGCACGGTGGCGTTCTGGCCGTGGCTTAAGGCGAAATACAAATTCAGCGACAGCCAAATCCGAAAATACACCTTCAACCTCGCGCCCTTCCTCGTCGATCCCAAAGCTATCCAGGAAGGCTATCTGACCAGCGAGCCCTACACGGTGGAGAAGGAAGGCGGATTCAAGCCGCAGGTCTTCCTGCTCGCGGACAATGGTTATCCCGGCTATGCGAACATGGTGCTGGTGCCGCAGAAATGGATCGACACCAATCCGAAAGCTGTGCAGGCCTTCGTGAACGCGACTGCGGCGGGATGGAAAGCTTATCTCTACGGCAATCCAGCGCCCGCGAACGCGCTTATCAAGCGCGCCAATCCCGAGATGACGGACGGATTGATCGCGCAGGCGATCGGCAAACTGAAGAGCTACAAGATCGCCGACGCGCCCGGCGGCATCGGCGAAATGACCGACGCGCGTTGGAAGATGTTCTTCGACACGATGGCCAGCGAAGGGCTCTATCCGCAGACGCTGGATTACAAGAAGGCGTACACGCTGAAGTTCTTGCCGAAGAAATGACCTCCCTCGTCTCGCTCCACGGCGTCTCCAAGACCTTCGATTCCGGCACACAAGCGATTGCCGTGCTGGATCTGGAGGTGCGCGAAGGCGAGTTCCTGTCACTGGTGGGGCCGAGCGGGTGCGGAAAATCCACAGCGCTGCGGATCATCGCGGATTTGATCGCACCGACCACCGGCGGCGTGACGTGGCCCGGCAACAAGCCGGAGATCGGTTTCGTATTTCAGGAACCCACATTGATGCCGTGGCGAACGGTTTTGGGAAATGCGCAGCTGCCATTGGAACTGAAAGGCGTCGCACGCGCAGCCGCGCAGGCGCGGAGCAGAAGCGCGCTCGCGCGTGCCGGCCTCGGCGATTTCGAAAAAGCTTATCCGCGCGAGCTTTCCGGCGGGATGAAAATGCGCGTCTCCATCGCCCGCGCCATCGCCGCGAAACCCAAGCTGCTGCTCATGGATGAACCGTTTGCGGCGCTGGACGAACTCACGCGGCAATCGCTGAACGACGATTTGCTCAAGCTGGCGCGCGAGGATGGCATCACGGTGATCTTCGTCACCCATTCCGTCTATGAGAGCGCTTATCTCTCCGACCGCGTGGTGGTGATGACACCACGGCCCGGCCGTGTGACGGCGGATATCGCCATCGCGCAGCCCGCCGAACGCAGCGCCGCCTATCGCCTCACGCCGCAATTCACTGACGCCGCCGGTAAAATCTCCACCGCCCTCGGCCATGCGATGGCCGCATGAGGAACTGGCTCACATATACCGTGCCCGTGGCCGTCGGCATCGCGGTTCTCGCCGCGTGGGAATGGGCGGTCGTGCATTATCAGGTGCCGCGCTTCGTGCTGCCCGCGCCATCGGCCATCGCACAATCCTTCGTGGACGACCACGCGCAACTCGCCACCGCGACCTGGACGACGTTCCGCATCGTGATCGAAGCCTTCGCGCTGGCGCTCGTCACCGGCGTGGCGCTTGCCGTCCTCTTCGCCCAAAGCCGCATCGTGGAGCTGGCGCTTTATCCTTATGCGGTGATCCTGCAGGTGACGCCGATCATCGCATTGGCGCCGCTCATCATCATCTGGGTCGGGTATGAGCATATCGACAGCGCGCTGCTTATCCTCGCCTGGATCGTGGCGTTCTTCCCGATCCTGTCGAACACCACGCTCGGCCTGCGCTCTGCCGACCGCAATCTGATCGACCTCTTTCGCCTCTATGGCGCCTCGCGCTGGCAGATATTGTGGAAGCTGCAATTGCCCGGCGCGCTGCCCTATCTGCTGGGCGCGATGAAGATTTCCGGCGGGCTCGCGCTGATCGGCGCGGTGGTGGCGGAGTTTGCGGCGGGCACCGGCACCGCCACAGGCCTCGGCTGGACCATCACCGAGGCGGGCAACCGCCTGCACATCGAGACGATGTTCGCCGCGCTGGCCATCCTCTCGGTCATGGGCGTGGTGATCTTCTTCCTGCTCTCGGCGCTGGAATGGGCCCTCCTCCACCGCTGGCATGAAAGCGCCGTTTCCCGGCAAGAGTAATTCCACACATCAGTTTCGTAATTATGAAAAATTTACACATCCGGAATGTGATCTATTGAATTCGCAAGCGGGACTTGCGACTTTCCCCTCATGGCCGCGACCCCAGCCCTCCAAGTCCTCACCGCCAACCGCCTGCGCGACGGCGCCGTCGTCTATTGGCAGGCCGGCGTGTGGGCGGACGAGTTCAAGGACGCGGACGTGTTCAACGACAAGGCAGCCGCCGATGCCGCGCTGGCCGCCGCGATGGTCTTCGTGAAAGACCGCGTGGTGGTGAACCCCTATCTCTTCGCCGTGCGCGAAGAAGCAGGCCAGATCCGCGCGATCGAGCAGCGCGAAATCATCCGCGGCGCGGGACCATCCGTCCGCCGCGACCTTGGCAAGCAGGCCAAGCCTTCCATGGAAGCGTTCGATGTATCGATATGACGAGTTCGACGCCAAGTTCGTGAAAGAACGCGTGGCGCAGTTCCGCTATCAGGTGGAGCGCCGCCTTGCGGGCGAGCTGACCGAAGACGAGTTCAAGCCGCTGCGGCTGATGAACGGCCTCTATCTGCAACTGCACGCCTACATGCTGCGCATCGCGGTGCCCTACGGCACGCTGAACAGCAGGCAGATGCGCATGCTCGCGCATATCGCCCGCAAATACGACAAGGGCTACGGCCACTTCACCACGCGCACCAACATGCAGTTCCACTGGATCAAGTTGGTGGACGTTCCCGACATTCTGGAAGACCTTGCATCGGTGGAAATGCATTGCATCCAAACCAGCGGCAACTGCATCCGCAACGTCACCGCCGATCATTTCGCCGGCGCGACGGATGAAGAAATCGAAGACCCGCGCCCGCTCTGCGAGATCATCCGCCAATGGTCGAGCCTGCATCCGGAATTCGTTTTCCTCGCGCGCAAATTCAAGATCGCGGTCGGCGCCACACCGCATGATCGCGCGGCGCTGCTGTGGCACGACATGCCGGTGGAGATTGTGAAGAACGAGGCCGGCGAAGTCGGCTATCGCGTTTATGCCGGCGGCGGCATGGGCCGCACGCCCTATATCGCGCTCTTGATGAAGGATTTCGTGAAGCGCGAAGACATTCTGGCTTATCTCGAAGCGGTGCTGCGCGTGTACAACCAGGACAGCCGCCGTGACAACATCCACAAGCAGCGCATCAAGATTCTCGTCAACGCCATCGGCCAGGAAGAGATGCAGCGCCGGGTCGAGCGCGAATTCGAAGAGATCAAGGCTTCCGGCTCCTTGCAGCTTCCGCAGGAAGAGCTGGACCGCATCAGGGCCTATTTCGCGCCGCCGAAATTCGAGACGCTGGACGATAAGATGCCCGTCGGTAGCTATGATTTCGAGAACTGGAAGAAAACCAACGTCCACAAGCATCGCGCGCCCGGCTATGCCATCGCGACGATCTCGCTGAAGGCCATCGGCCAGACGCCGGGCGACATCAGCCATGTGCAGATGGATGCGCTGGCCGATCTGATGGACCAGTTCGGCATCGACGAAATTCGCGTCAGCCATGAGCAGAACCTTGTGCTGCCGCATGCGCGCAAGCGCGACCTGCCTGCGATCTTCGCGCGGTTACAGAAGCTGGATCTGGCCACGCCCAATTCCGGCCTGATCACCGACATCATCGCCTGCCCCGGCCTCGACTATTGCGATCTGGCGAACGCGCGCTCGATCCCGATCGCGAAGGACATCGCCAAGCGGTTTGAGAATCTCGACCGCCAGCACGATATCGGCGAACTCAAGATCAAGATTTCCGGCTGCATCAATGCCTGCGGGCATCATCACGCCGGCCACATCGGCATTCTCGGCGTCGATAAAAAGGGCGTGGAATATTACCAGATCCTGCTTGGCGGATCGGGCGCGGAAGACGCGAGCGTGGGCAACATCATGGGCCCCGGATTCTCCGCGCATGACATCGGCCCCGCCGTGGAACGCGTCGTCGATACTTATGTGAAGCTGCGCCAGAGCGGCGAGCGCTTTCTCGACACCTATCGGCGCGTCGGCATGGAGCCGTTCAAGAACATGGCCTATCTGGAGCAGATGTATGCCGCTCATTAAGGACGGCGCATTTGTCCAGGACGCTTTCGTGACCGTGGCCGACGACGCGGCGCTGCCCGATGGCGCGGCCATCGTTTCGCTGGCGCGCTTCCAGAAGGAGCGCGAGGCGCTCCTGATCCGCAACGCGCCTTTGGGCGTTCAGCTGAAATCGCCGGAGAACCCCGAGCTTCTGGGCGAAGATGTTCAGCGCTTCTCGGTCATCGTTCTGGAGTTTCCCGTGTTCCGCGACGGGCGCGCCTTCTCCTGGGCGCGGATGCTGCGCGAGCGGTTGAAATTCACCGGCGAAATCCGCGGCACCGGCCATTTCCTCTACGACCAGATCGCCTACATGAAGCGTGTCGGCTTCGATGCCTGGAACGTGGCGGAGGGATTCCGGTTGGAGCAGTTCCACCGCGCGCTCACCGAGATAACAAACGTTTATCAGCCGAGCGCGGACGGCAAGAAAACCATCCGCGAGCTGCGCGCGACCCCGCGCCCTTGACCCCCACTCCCCGCGGCCCTAAGAGCGCATCGCTGCTTTGAGGCGCGCTCATATGAACGTGCGGTCCGCGGAAATTCCGCGCTTTGCGAATATCGAACAGGCGATCGAGAAGACGAAGCCGGGTGAGCCGCTTTACGTGCTCCATCCGCAGAAGTTCGCCGAAGCGGCGAAGCGTTTCCTCGACAACTTCCCGGGCGATACGCTGTACGCCATCAAGGCCAATCCGCATCCGCATGTGCTGGATCAGGTCTGGGCCAGCGGCATCCGCCATTTCGATACCGCCTCGCTGCCGGAAATCGAACTGGTGAAGGGCCGTTTCCCCGATGCGATCTGCCACTTCATGGCGCCGGTGCGCGCGCCGGGCACGGCGAAGATCGCCTTCGAGAAATATGACGTCACCGATTACGTGGTCGATTGCGACTACGAACTCGACAAGCTTTTGGCCGAGACAAAAAACGCCAAGAAGCTGCGCATCTTCGTGCGCATCGCCACGCCGCTGGGCGGCGCGCTGCTGGAGCTTTCCAGCAAGTTCGGCTGCACCACGGAGGAAGCCGGGCATCTGCTCAAGCGGGTGAAAGACAGCGGCGCCGCGCCCTGCATCACCTTCCATGTCGGTTCGCAATGCCTCTCGCCGTTCTCTTACGCGCAAGCGGTGGAGATGGCGCGCCGCACGGCGGAAAAGGCCGGCGTCGAGATCGCGGCGCTGGATGTCGGCGGCGGCTTCCCCGGCCCTTACAACAACAACGACGTGCCGCCCTATCACTGGTATTTCGATTCCATCAAGGAAGCGCTGGCGACGATGCCCAAGCCGATCCCGGTAATCTGCGAGCCGGGCCGCGCGCTGATCGCCGAAGGCATGTCGCTCGTCACGCAGGTGATCCTGCGCAAGGGCGACTCGCTCTATCTGAACGATGGCGTGTATGGCAGCTTCGACGAACTCACCTTGCCGGGCTGGAACGCGGATTATTTCCACCGCGTGTTCAGCCTCGATGCAAAGGGCAAGATTTCGGAGAAGCCGCAGGGCCACAAAGCATTCCGCATCTACGGGCCGACCTGCGACAGCCTCGATGTGCTGCCGCGCCCCCTCTCGCTGCCGGACGATATAGCCGCCGGCAACTTCCTCGTGTTCGAGTCCATCGGCGCCTATTCGGTGGCGGTGCGCACGAATTTCAACGGATTTTTCCCCGATAATTGGGTCATCGCCGGGAACTGACACCGTTCAGTCTTGGGTTCCCCAACGAAACCTTAACGGCTTGGGCGTTGAATCCGGGCCGATGACCGACGCCAAACAGCGCCTCACCCATCTGATCGAACTGGCGACAACCAACGCGCCGGGGAACCGCCGCACGCTCGCGGTGGAACTGTGCGACCTGCTGCTCGACTGGCCGGCGCATTATCCCGCCGCCATGCGCGAGCCGTTCGAGGCGCTTCTGGAAAAGATCGTGCGCATGATCGATGCGGACACGCGCCGCGCGCTGGCGGAACGGCTGGGCGCGCGCGAAGAAACGCCGCTGCCGCTGCTCAACGAATTCTATTTCGATGCCCCCGCCGAGACGCGCGACGCCATCGTGCTGCGCAATGCGCTGCTGGAAGACGGCACGCAGCCGCAAATTCCCGGCGCCGATGAAAAGGCCATCGTCTCCGCCGCCCGCAATACCGCGAATGGCGAGTTCACCGCGTCCTTCGCGAAGATGCTGGGCATCGAACCAGCCACCGCCGAACGCATCCTGCACGATCATTCCGGCCGCGCGCTCGCCATCGCCTGCAAGGGCGCGCATCTGACGCGCGCCACCTTCTCCGCGCTTGCCCTCATCACCGAAGGCGGCAGCGGCGCAGCCGATACCCGCGAACGCCTTTCCAGCTTCGACTCCGTGCCGCTCACCGGCGCGGAACGACTGCTCGAATTCTGGCGCATGCACCGCGCGGCGTGAGCGTGATAGGCTCCGTATGGAGCCTTGATGCGAGTCAAACATGCCCGAAGAAGATCTGGTGGTTATTCCGCTACCGACACTCGACAACGCCCTCACTTATGCGACCGCGCGATTGATCGAAGAGAATGGCCGGCCTTTCGCCGAAGCCATCGCCGCAATTCCCAACACACGCTTCGCGCCGCCCAAGAAGGTTTCACTGTCGCCGCACAGCCTCACGCGGATCAGGCCGGGCTCACCCGGCCGGCCATCGCTCTATCTCTACGAAGGCATGATCCTGCCGCCGCCACCGACGCACCAATAGGCGCAACTAGCCTTCAGCGTGCACGTCGTGGCGTTCGCGGGTTTTGGCGAATTTGAGCTTGGTCAGCTTGTCGGACACATAGCCCAGTTCCCACGACGACTTCGCGAGAAACACAGGCGCGCCGTCGCGATCCGTCGCCATCTGGTTGCGGTAGGTGGTGATGAGCTTATCCAATTCCGCTTCATCGCCCGTGACCCAGCGCGCAGTGTCGTAAGGTGAGGCTTCCAGATCGACATCCAGATCGTATTCGGCGTTGAGGCGCGACTTCAGAACTTCGAGCTGCAGCTGCCCCACAACGCCGACGATCCATTGTGCGCCGAGCATCGGTTTAAACACCTGCGTGACGCCTTCTTCGGCGAGGCTTTCCAGTGCGCGCGTCAGATGCTTCTGCTTCATCGGATCGGCGAGGCGCACGCGGCGCAGGATTTCCGGCGCGAAGTTCGGGATGCCGGTGAACACCACATCGCCGCTTTCCGAAAGCGTGTCGCCCACGCGCAAGACGCCGTGGTTGGGAATACCGATGATGTCGCCGGGCCACGCTTCATCCACTGTCTCGCGTTCCTGCGCGAAGAAGAGGATCGGGTTGTGGATGCCGATGGCCTTGCCGGTGCCGGACTGCTTCAGCTTCATGCCGCGGCGAAACTTGCCCGAGCACAGCCGCAGAAACGCCACGCGGTCGCGATGGTTCGGGTCCATATTCGCCTGGACCTTGAACACGAAACCCGTGACTTCATTGTCCGATGGCTTGATTTCCTTGCCCTTCGCGGTCTGCGCGCGCGGCGGGGGCGCATTCTCGGCGAGACCTTTGATAAGATCCTTTACGCCGAAATTCTTCAGCGCCGAGCCAAAGTAAACCGGCGTCAGATGGCCCTCGTGATAGGTGGCGGCATCGAAGCGCGGCAGGCCCGCGCGCGCCAGCTCCACCTCTTCCTCGAACTTGCCGCGGATGTCGTCCGGCAGCATCGCCAGCATGGCGTCGGCGCCGATGCGCTCATTCTTGCCGAAGACGGAGAAGTCGTCGGCGTAAAGATCGTAGGTGCCTTTGAAGTTCAGCCCCATGCCCGCCGGCCAGTTCACCGGCGCGCATTCCAGCTGCAGCTGATCGGCGATCTCGTCCAGCAACTCCAGAGGATCGCGCGCTTCGCGGTCCATCTTGTTGA